>Ga0126337_10001188_pt1 | contig 15300 bp, 5 predicted proteins | sample DipCmetagenome_FD_92527 | JGI IMG/M metagenome (GOLD analysis project Ga0126337, IMG submission 92527) | Coral microbial communities from La Bocana,Puerto Morelos, Mexico - Diploria C A metagenome | ecosystem: Host-associated > Invertebrates > Cnidaria > Coral | place: La Bocana,Puerto Morelos... | reverse complement strand
GAATTTTTACGCTTGAATTCACATGTCAAATTTTCTTCCAATAAAGTTGAAGTAGCTTGACGCTTTATTTGTCACGTAAAGTACTGAAGCGTGACAGAAATTGTTTCTTGTATATTACTAAAAAGTAATCAAATGATTTCCTCGTGCAATTTGGAATAAATAAGCACTCGTAAATGCGTAAGACTACAAATTGCACTCGCCCTACGGGCTCGTGCAATTTTTTGCAGTCTTAGAAAAATTTACTTGTGCTTATTTATTCCAAATTGCACTCGAAATCATTCGATTACCTATACTTACCCGGCCTTAACACGGTGGTAACCAGCTTGAATGCTAATGCTTACCACGCAGATACTTTTCTTATTCTTCATATAGCCACATGCAACATAAATTTCTCTTTTTATATTTTTTTACGACATTGATGTAAATTAATTCCGTAAATAATGCGCAATAAAAGTTGACTGATTGAAAGTGAAAATATGCGGAAATATCATATATTTGAACTGCAGAGAAAAATATGAAGCCATGATTGATCGTGGCAGTTATATATATACACAACTTAAGTGGTTGTGAAATCAAAGCATGAAAGAAACGTTCATGCCTGAACGGGATTCGAACAGCGAAGAAAGCGATTTATTGTTGCTTGAGCCTAATCTGGAGTTGTTGTCGGTAGAGGGCGTCAGTGGGAATGAGAATAGACGTTTTTTTTCCTCTTTATGTACACCTATTTATCGTCTTCACACATTAGCCGAGTTTACAACGTGCTTTTAAGTGACAGTTCCATATTTCTTCCTGCTCCTTTATCATACAATCGTGATGTGTCTGACTGGGGTCATCCATTTCACATCCCTCACAACAGCGTTAAAACACTCACGCTTGAACGAGATTCGAATCCATGACCTCTGCAATACTGATGCAGTGCTCTACCAACTAAGTTATCAAGCCAACTGGGAGCTGGTCACATTGTGAGTTCGTAAGATAGCCGTAGATGATTGATTGAAGTTCATTGATTAACATGACAGGGAAGTAAGTGTTGCTAGGATCAAAATCAAAACTCTTCTTACGCTTATTCATACATTTTTGACACTTTGTTGGAAGAATTTCGTTTACGAAAATAATGGTTTACATCATGAGTTAAGGATATGATGAGGTTCTTTATTCTAATAACCTATGAATTGGTTTTTGGAGGAAAAGTTATGAATATGTCATTATTCATTAGCAGCGGTTAGTGAGAATTTCATCAAGGTTATATTTCTTACTTCCATTCGCCATTCACGAATTTCTTGTTGCCAACGACCGTTTTGCTCCTAAAGAAAAAAATGGTATAGTTAATGTTTAGAATTCACATCGCATTGCAATGAAAGCCCGCCTTACGGCCACCTCTTTTTTGTCCTGGCGAGACGCTCATGAATGCTCTCATTGCTGGTTTTCAATATAAATACGTTGAGATGTCAAAGGTATGTTATCTTGAACAACTAGCAAAGGAAGGTGAATACACAGCTGAAAACAGGAAAGGTAGGTATCAACCAAAAAATGTGGTAGCGTATGAACTATTGAAATTCAAGCACTACTTCAAAGAAATTCAGATAGTTCCCGTATTGTAAAACCCGCGTAGATTGGTCGATTCAAATACAATATCGTTTTCTTTAAACTGACAGCTGCGATGTCAGGTGGGAAAATTCTGAAATGATCATACGAAGGCGCCTTTGACAGCGTAAGTACAGGTTTCTCTGTTGCAAGTTTGACGTTTACTCTGTTGCGTAAGGTTTCCATGGGTTTTTCCAAAGTCAGCGTTATTGAGTAGTTTCAAGAAGTCTTTGTTAAAGTCAGTCCTCAGCATCTTGTTTTCGTTTTTCCGTATTAAAGTCGATGTATTCTTTCAACCAGGGCTAGAACGCCAAGATGCGATCAGTTAGTAGAAGACACCGATGAACCTTTGTTAATTCCATGTCAAGATCCAGGTACAATTTCAAATTCTTGTAATGTAAGACATTTCTAGCCTTCTTATGCAGGTTGGGTATCAATTTGTCAAAGGAAGGCTCTTTCAAACACAAGTCTTCTTTCAACTGTTGGTAGTAAGGTGATAGCATGTTATCGGTAATTTTTCAGAGTTGATACGCTTGGATGACGATGGTTGTTATTGAAACAAAGATATTCGAAGAGAATGACACCATTTCGTACAATTACCTTTATTGAAAACAATTAGTCTTACACGAACAGCGTTTACAACTTCATTTCATTTGTTTTCATCCGAGTCCAAAGTCTAAAGTCATTTGTTTGTATTTCCGCTGACCAATGCACAACTTGACTTGAAGAAGAGAAAATGTCGTCGAATGGTTTAGCAAATGTGCAACATAGTGAAATAATAATGAGATAGATTTCAGCTATGTCAACAGCATGTGATGCGAGCATTTTCTTATTTGAATTGTTTTATAATAAACCTAGAAAGTATTTGTTGTCCTAGTTACGAAATGAACGCGGGCTCCTGGAAAGCATGGGTTTTAATAACATGATGCATGCAATGCATGAATATCGAGCAAAATAATAAATTATTATAAATGGGAAGCACTTATTAGCTTCTTGGGGTAAAAAGAAAGAAAAAACACGTCCGAATGAAAAAAGGAAAGAGAAAAAAAGATCGTGCGTTTGTCCGCCCGTGTGTTGAACTCTCGCCCTTCGTGCTTTCCAGTACAGTATAGCAACGCAGTGAGCTAACTTAACACATAGCTCCGCAAATCGTGTATGTGTCTAGAGCGTTATGCATAGTCAGGGATTACAGCGTGATTTTCAGAGGTTTAAATAAGGGGCAGAAGAAAGAAATTTATTTGGAACAAAGCCAACATATTTTCATCGTTTCTGCTTATATTGATGCACGTACTTCATCATGTAAAATAGTCGTGGCCTCAAAGAGGCCTTTGATTTATTTCCTAAGTTTGTATTATCTACGTTCAACCCATGAATTTTAATCTTAGCTCCCTATGTTTAATTTTGGAAACTCCTATGTTTAATTTTGGAAACTTCAGTGTTGATAAAAACTCGGTATCTCAATTAAAGTACTTTTCGTTCATATTGTATGTCAGAAGTTGCATTGTCATATTGTAAACACTTGATGTGTAAAGGACGATATATACGCAAGCACTTTTGTGAAGCTTTTAGAGAAAGGAGGGGGATTACATTGATTACATTGATTATATTGAAAATTACGTAGCGAGTGTTGACAAGTGCAGAATAAACTACTGTTAGACCAAGTTATGTCTCTTCCTTGACGTCCGTAGTGAAGACCACTGAAGTAGATTTCCGCGTACCAGGAAATAGAGTTTCCGTTTCCACAAGCAAGCAGTGCTCTCCAGAGTTAGATTCTCCAGTCCAAGTGTCTGTTCATTCAGAAATTTACAGTGTTTACAGGAAACAGTTATCGTCACATTCAAGCTGTGTATTCACGTTCCTTTGCTAGTTTTACAAGATAACATACCATTGACATCCCAACGTATTTATAATGGTCGTTCTTACACTAGAGACGGATAGTCCGTCTAGACGGATTATCCGTCGGCTACATTTTCCGTCTTGGTATGAATTCGAGATTTATAAACCTTTTGAATTTCTCCCGTCTTGAATTCACATTAGACGGATAGAAAACGGTTTTTTTATTTCTCAGGCGCGATTACAATTCCAAAGTACTCAATATGGCAGCCACGGCTTACTTTCTTATGCCAACCAGGTGAGAAAGAACATTTGAAGGCAATTAAACGTTCTATCGTTTGCATTCTTCTTTAGAGCTAAAGTTTCCAGAATAAGAGACCACGGTTTGTCTTTGCCTTCCAAACAAGGCAAAACGGTACGGTAGCAAAAAGGAAGACTTCACTCTCCTTCCACGTTTTCTTTCTAGGTTCCTTTCCTACTTTGTTTCGCAACTTTAGACCCCCTGTTTTCCTTCCCAGAACTAAGCGCGCTCTTTCTAGTACCAGGCTTTTCAGGGCAAAATAAGATGACGTGGAAGCCGGTCGATTCGCATACAAGTCGATTCGCATACATCGAGGTCGTTTCGCCGACACGACCTTGGTCGATTCGCATACATCGAAGTCGATTCGCCTACATTGAAACAAATAACGTTCTCATAAACACTCCAACAGGATAGCTATAGGACAGAGAAATAAACTTAACCTCAACCCAGCGATAAGCGCGTGTTGTTATTATGTGTCGTGCGTTATTTTTGTTTGGCACAGCGAACGCGTTGACAGCGCGTAGACTAAGTTCAAGTTTAATTCGGGTTTCCGGTCGTTTCGCTACAAAGTCGATTCGCTTCAAGTCGTTTCGTTACAACTCGACGGTCGATTCGTTACACATATGCAGTCTATTCGCTACACATTCGCTCAAAACATAAAAGTCGATTCGCTACAGAAACCTATAAGTTACTTTTAGATGCAAACTTTGTAATGATCAATAAAGGCCAATGGTTTTCTCGAGCCTGCAGACGAGTTCTCGTTATTTCTGAAGATTTGGTTTGTCTTATTTCCTCAATTATCGAGCGAATGAATGTCACGATCAGCGATTATGTAAAACTATAATCATATCATCGCGCGGAAAAGCTGGGAAATATATCATAATTCCATCGTTCGAGTCGAACGCACGAATGTTCTTGAGAAATTCTCGAGTTCAAATTCTGTAGCGAATCACAGTTAAATTGTATCGAATCGACTTTTGCGTTTCTGAAGTTTGCAGCGAATCGACTTCGAGTTGGTTAATCTCAACTTTAACCTTCGTATAAGAAAGGTTCTTATTAGAAAAAGAGTGTACTTTCTTTAATCTGAAATTCAAAGTCGACCACAAGACGCAGTTGATTTTGAATTCGAACTGAGTACGAGAAACTGTTTAGGTATTTTTTCTAAAGAAATCCGCGAAATTGATGAATTTCAGCTTAAAAGCTTTTAAGCTTTGTTGCTTTGTTTTCAAATTTCGATTCACTACATTTGTGACTTTTTTTTTTGCAAAAAAAGCAAATTCGTGCCGCGCGCGAGGAAGGTGTGATTTTTTCTCTGTCTTTACAAGCAATAACTAAAATCATACAAACAAAGGAAAAAAACAAGGCTTGCATCTTTAAGGGATATCGAAAGGTCAAGTCTTTGCAAGGAGTACGGAAAATTCGTTAACACGCGTCAAGAAGCCGTTCAGTTCAAGCTTGAAAAAGTGGATTACGCTTGCTGGAACTTGTTTTCGCTTTTTAAGAGTTGCTTAACCATTTTTTATCAACGCGAGTAATATTCAGAAAGAAAGTCGTGGCGCGCGTAGTAAGCCACCTTGAGTGATGTTCGCTATATACAAAATAACTTCGAACTTAGATACGAATGACTTTTTTGTATGCGAATCGACTCAAATTGTGTATGCGAATCGACTTTAATGTCGCTGATTCGAATTGTAGGCGAAACGACTTCGATGTATGCGAATCGACCAAGGTCGTGTCGGCGAAACGACCTCGATGTATGCGAAACGACTTGTATGCGAAACGACCGACATCCGATGACGTTATTCGACCTGATGTGAATTCGAGACGAATCATACGTCTTTGACGGATGTTCCGTCCTCAAATCCGTCTACATAGAGGGAGAATCGGACGGATAAAAATAGACGGATTATCCATCTAAAATAAACACCGTTCTGTTTTCACAATTAGACGGATCATCCGTGCTGGACGGATAACCCGCCTTCACTTGTCTTCTGTTCGTAAAAAATAATTCTATTTCATCATCATCCCTATCTTCAGATTATGACATAATCCTATCAATGACACCCTCCACCCGTCCATCCCGATGATATTACTATTCTATTTTTAGATTGTGACGCTATTATTTCGATGACGTCTTTATCCCTCTACCCGTTGCAGAACTCTCCTTTTTATAATACTGCTAACCGAGGATAGATGCTAATTGTCTCAATGTTTAACAAGTGATGCCACCATAATGGTATCATACCAGTGCCCATCATGGGTAAAGAAGTTGTTGTCAACTATTTTAGATCAAAGGTTATTGGGGCAACAATATGACCTGCTGAAAGCACCCTTAATTTCAGCTTTAAGCACTTATAGCTTAAAAACGAGGTCATTTATTCCCGTCACGGATTATTTTATCGAATTGCGACAAGCATGATAAGACGCAACTTCTGCAAAGGTTAAAACAATTATCTGGAGTGGGGCCAGAGCTACTCTACATTTTTGAACATTTAAGGAGGCTCTGAACACACTCCACACTCAGGATTACCTTGGGGATAGGCCTATAGATTGTTTTCACTGTCACAGAATAAAAAAATATATAGAGAAACCATTTGGTGGAAAAAGCTAAGAAATTGTGATGTTACAGGCGATTAAAAAGAAGACACCAAGTTTTATATCTGTGCGTTTTCCTGAAGTTCAGATATTCCTGGAAAAGTTTTGCACAAATTTACAGAGCCTAGTATGAAGCTGTCATGTTGGTATTCCTCCCTGGTACACCAGCATGGCGGATGGAAAATAGTCTAAACATCTGGAGCTTACTTTGGCTATCTAGGCGACTGACTATCTGATCTGAACCAAGAAGCAATTACACATGCACTTTTCCCAATACTTAAATTCATAACAAAGCCTAAAACTCATGAGATAAGTGGAGATTTTTGGAGAAGCAGGACCTGATTTCCAATCGAAACTCACTGCTAGCTAAAACGATGTAAAAGATAAAATTAAGATCCCCTTATGGTTTTCGAGGATAAAAATTTCGGTGGCTTTTTAGTTTACATTTGCGGAATAACTATCTTATCATCTTGCTAAAGTTGTAAAACCTTCATTTACCGTGCGGAATTCAAAGAACACAGCAGCGCAAACATCTTTAGCGCCGGTAGCACGAGCTTTGTACTCTTGTTCAATTCCATTGTTTCCAGCAAAAATGTCTTCGACAATTACTTTGTCACCTCCCTCTCCATGTAACTGAGCAAGGACTGGACCTAAGTGTTCCGTCCTGAGCTGTTTCAGGAGACGGGTGCAGGATTCTCTCGTTAGACTTTCATTTTCACTCTGCCAGGAAGCCAACCTTTTGTCAAGAGCTTCCTGAAATATAATATATAGATTTAGCCAAGCCTAAAAGCGAAGCTTCTCAGGCATTTCTGGGAATGTTGTTACTAATGAAAATAATCCAACATGTATGTCAGGGAAATTGCAAACGATTTTGTAGTTTCTGCCTGAACTACAACCTCCGTCAAAAATGTTGGGAAGGTTTCTTATTTCTCTCCACCCCTTCCCCCTTATTTAAAGTTGAAGTATACCGAGGGACTTACATCACACCATATTGTCTATCATAATGTTCAGTAATACTTCAACATTGATATGGGGTGGAGGGGGGGGGGGCATAAATACATAGTACATACCTATAGAAAAGATCTTTTGAAATGTAGTCAAAATCAAAGCTGTTATGTTCAACCTTCCCAACTATTTTTGTCGGAGGTTGTAGAATTACATGAGCAGTTCGAGGAGTAAAATGGTACGCTGATGAAAATAGAGCCATGATTTCATGGGCAGGATTTCAGGAGGGCTACCAATAACTATTGACATATAACAAAACTGTCGTCTGTGCATTTTGGTTGCATTTCTTGTTCTTGGCTCCTTGAATATTGAAATTTTCAAAAAGAACATTCGGAAAAGGACCTAACGTCACTCGTAAACAACAACAATAGCAGCTGTAACCTTTGAAATTCTTAGAGACTACCTCTTATATACCTAACGTTTCATTGAACAATATACATGCTACATCTTTTAATTGTATTTACATTTTTATTATTATTCCGTATTTGTATATAATTTTAATTTTTCTTTTGTCCCCAAAATTTCTTTATTCTTTAATCTTTAATCTTTAATCACAGTTCGTAACCATACATAACTGATACAAATGAACTAATACTAACATATACAATCAAACAAAAATACAAAAATGGTTTGCACCTTTTTTCATTTTGGGTAAGAAATCCAGTGGTTACATTCATACTCAGTTCCTAAATCTGTACTACCGGTAAATAAAACCTCACAAAATACAATACTCAAAGAAAATTTTCAAGGTAGAGACATCAACTCGGAAAAAAATCCGAGTTCCATGCAGATGGGATTTGAACCCACGACCCTCTGGTGATCTAGTCAAAGACCCACATTTCACCCTTCCCCGCCATAGAGTCTCCAGTAGCTCAGTGGTTGGAGCATCCGACTACATCACGGAGGGTCGTGGGTTCAAATCCCATCTGGAACTCGGATTTTTTTTCCGAGTTGAAGTCTCTACCTTGAAAATGTCTTTGAATATTTTCTTATAATACTCAAAATAGAATACACATTTGAAAAGTTGGAAAGTTTTGTTTCTTAACTTGATACTTTTAGCAAATTAATATCTTCACTTTTACATGGATTCTCTTCCTCCTGGAAGGGTTTGCACCATCTCTCCAAGTATAAGTATAAGCAAAATCACTCTGGCATGAACGGTAAACATGATATATTTTTGCTGATCATGAAGATTTGCGTAGGCTTTTAATAGTAATTATTTTATTACTCAATTCTAGTGTGATTTGTTGTTTTTTTCCTCGAATGAGATTGGGGACTATGGAAGGGGTTATTGAGGGCTGTTAATTGTGCTATAAACTGTACCATATGTACATGCTTTTTTCCTGCACTACACAACCAAATGCACTCAAAGGTTATGAGACATAGGTACATTTGTCAGCCAAGCCCAACATATCCAAGATATGTTTTGATTAAAGATAAGTATAGCAAATGGATAAACAGTACATCAATACCCATGCATGTACCAAAGCTAGACAAAAGCAGTCAGTGCTGAAAAGACATTTGACCTCAAATTAGTGTTGTAATAAACAAGGAAATCACTTGTTGTACTTGAAACTGTATGAACAAGTAACTGATTCTGCGTGACCATTTAATACAGGTCAAGGAAATACAAAAAGACGAATTGGTACTTAACAAATGGTGAGGCATGACCACTTAATGGGCATGACTGCTTTAAATAGGTGGAGATTAGAGTATTAAGGGAAACATTTCTGGGACTTTGAAAACTAACAGCTTAATAGAGGGTAAACACCTATTACAGGTTGCAAGAAAAACAATAATCAGTACTGAAAATACGTTTGACCTCAAATTAGTGTTTTAATAAACAAGGAACTTTTCTTCTACCTCGTGTGTTACATTATTTGAAACTGTACATAAAAGTAACTGTCACTGTGTGACCATCTAATACAGGTGGAGACAATAGAGAAAGACCTGTTGGTACTTTGCAAATGATGACCGCGAGCACTTAGTGGGGGTGACTGTTTATTATGTCAAAATTATTTTGAAGTATTTTTTTGGGACTTCTTAGAGGCTTGACAAAGGGTGACCGCTTCCTGTTGGCAAAATATTAATTTACCCTAATGCAGATTATCAAAAAATTGATTTGAAAGCACTATAAACCAAGCACAATTAACATATTCCAAAGCTATTAGAAAAAGTAATTATTTAAATAAACCATTAGTAAATTATCTGTAAGAAAAACTGATTAATTTAACAGGCATTTTAAATAATTTAAATTAGCTACTATTTGTGCTGTTTCTTAGGTAATACAGTGTAGCTGTGACAATGTTGCAGCTATGACATTAGTACACATAGGATGGGTTGCAGAACTCAACTTCCAAGTTAGTGTGTTCGATGAACATAGTACAGCATTATACTGCATCATACTATCTGTGAAAAGAGAGAAGCAAAACAAAGCATTACATTCTTAAGTTCATTCAGTAAGATATTGTTTGCAATAAAAATCAGTGCCTTTAAGCAGTCATAAGGAACTTAAAATTTTATATTTCTAAGAAATATCTCACCTGGCCATGGTTGTTTTGAAAATCTTTATGGTTTAATCCAGGATGCCATGTGTACACTGTTGATTCATAACAATTAAGTAAAAAATTTTGCATGAGCCATCTACATGTAACATCACAGATATGATAATAATTATTGTGATAGTTTTAAACTCTCTGAAATTTCAGATTATCCAAGATAACTGGTAACATGCACAACTTTAACAGTGTGTTTGCTTTACATTTACCTTATACATGGGAGGTAGACTTTTAAATTTGCCTTAAAAAATAAATTGCATCAACTACATGTGATGCATTTTTCATTACCTGTTCTTGTGATGTAATGACACAAAATCCAAGTACATGTAACTTGTCTTGTGATGCTTACAGTTCCTCTTACTGTCTGAACAAGCTGTCCATAAACAGGTACAAACTAAAGCTATTAGAATAATCAACAATGTGCCACTTTGTGATCATATTACTCCTCATTATGTAAACCTTGATCTTACTAAGTTTCCTGACATTGTTAAATTACATACCTGCAAGCCGTTATACGGGGTTGAAGACTGGTGAGGGGTCTCAGTGGAGCGTGCTGGTGCCATCAGGTACGCTCCAAAAATGCGGAGAAATGCCCACCGTTTCCAAAGGCTCTGCTAGCAAATCAGAAGCCACACGTCCTCGCTGTAACCCTGGAAATGTAGCACCTAGTGCTACAACTGACCGGAACTTATGGCTAAGGGAAAAGAACCCTAACAGAAAATAAAGTAAGGTTTAAAGTTTCTAAAGAAACTGTGGTGCTGCGTCAGTGGGGGTAACAAGGTAATTTGGTTATATCAATTAAGTTGAAAATGTAAATTGACCACCATAACGAGTTGAAAGGCTGATGTTTTGAGCGTTAGCCCTTCGTCATCGTTCTGACGAAGGGCTAACGCTCGAAACGTCAGCTTCTCAACTCGTTACGGTGGACAATTTACATTTTCAACTTAGATGATATAACCAAATTACCTAACAGAAAATACACTGGTCCTCCAGGTCTGGGGGTTTAGTGTGGGTTTAACAACCCCACCAAGTAAAAATTATATTGTTACAGAAACACAGAAGCACCAAATACACATCCGCTGTCTTGCAGGAAGGGGTTCATCTGAACGTATGACGCCGAGCAGGGAAAGCCAGCAGCAATGGGAACCTGCCCAACTGATCCTTCCTTCTCCAAGACAGCACACGCTAATTGCAGCCTGGAATGTAAGAACAACGTACGAACAAGGAAAGACGTCCATGAAAGCGATGGAAATGAGGAGGTATAACATCAGTGTACTGGGGATTGCAGAAACAAAAGGGGCTCAAACGGGTCAATTCCGTCTTGCCACGGAGAGCTTATATTGTACTCTGGCCATACTCACGATGGGGCACCACATACTGAAGGAGTGGGATTCATGCTATCCAAGCAGGCAGAGAAAGCCCTGGTAAGCTGGGAACCAATAAGTTCCAGACTAAGTACAGCCACATATAGAACTAAGTACACCAGGATTCTTGCTAGATTTACAATGGGGTATCCACCTAACAACGAGCAGCCGATGAGATAAAAGACGATTTTTACGATCGGCTTAGAAAGGTGATCGGCAACAACCGACCACAAAGGGAACTGACCATCTTAATTGGAGATATGAATGCGAAGATTGGATGTTGTAATTTCGGCTATGAAGAAGTTATGGGTACGCATGGACCAAGTGAAATGAACAACAACGGGGAGAGATTTGCTGACTTATGTGCGGAGCATGAGCTGGTCATAGGAGGGTCCGTGTTTCCACAAACGAGTGCATAAAGCTACTTGGGTCTCGCCTAACTATAGAACAGAAAATAGGCCACCTCTGCATATCTAGGAAGTTTAGAAGAACACTGTTAGATGTAAGAGTAATGAGGGGAGCAGATGCCAGCTCAAATCACCATCTTCTAGCGGGTAAACTGCAGTTAAAATTAAAAAGATCAGTTAGAGGCACAGTAAGCAGAGTGAAGTATGACACTAACCTTCTGAAAGGCCCACTCATTTCGCAGCAAAAAAAGTGAGAGCCCATGCCGAGTATGCAGAAGCAAATTAGGATGTCAAACGAAGTGTGAGAAACGACAAGAGGAAGTACATTGCAGACCTAGCAAAGAGGCAGAGACTGTGGCCAGTCAACACAATATGAAAACACTTTATAATACAACAAAGCAAATGTCAAGTAGGTTCAAGGCATCTAACCACCAGATCAAAGATCTAAATGCACGCCTGTTAACAACAACAGAGGATCAGAACAAGAGATGGGTCAAGCACTTTCAACAGCTTCTTAATAGACTTCCTCCAAAGACCTCCCCAACGTTACTACCTTTGGACCAAGAACTAGACATAAACTGCGAACGACCAACTGAAACAGACGTTAAAAAGGCAATTAAATAACTAAAGAACAACAAGGCAGCAGGCCCAGACAACATCCCGCTGGAGTTACTGAAAGCTGCTCTTGACACCTCAGTGCACATGCTACACAGCCTCATAGGAAAGATCTGGGATCAGGAATCTTTACCATCAGAGTGGAAAGAGGGTCTTTTGGTGAAGTTACCTAAGAAAGGCGACCAAAGCTTGTGTAAGAACTATAGAGGAATCATGCTATTGTCATCAGCAGGGAAAGTTCTAAATCGCATTATCCATGAACGCACGAGGGAAGCGGTGAATGAGATACTACGAGAAAATCAGGCGGGATTTTGACAATCCAGATCAACATCAGACCAAATAGCCACCCTTCGTACAATCGTAGAACAATCACTTGAATAGAGGACCCCACTCTATATAAATTTTATAGATTATGAGAAAGCATTTCACAGCCTGGATAGAAACACCTTGTGGGACCTGATGGCCAGCTACGGAATTCCTGGAAAGATCATATCATTAGTAAAGAACACATATGAGGGCATCAGCTGTCGCATCTTGCATGATAGTGGTTTAACCAAAAAGTTAGGTTAACAGGGATGTCTCTTATCACCGTTCCTTTTCCTTCTTGCCATTGATTGGGCAATGAAGGGGACAACATCTGACTCTAGGAATGGCATACAGTGGACCCTTGTAGACCAACTCGAAGACCTGGACTTTGCCGACGACTTGGCACTTTTGTCTCCTACCCACTCCCAGATGCAAGCGAAAACCTCAAAACTTGAAGCCATCTCATCAAAAGTAGGACTCCATATCAATACTGACAAGAAAAAGATCATGAGGGTGAATAGCAACTCCAATGAGCATGTCCAAACATCCGTATAGCTAACCGTGACATAAGATGTAACATCCTTCACATGACATCACTGGAGGAACGGACGAGGATGTATTGGCAAGAATAGGAAAAGCATGTAGCGCATTTAATATCCTAGGGAACATCTGGAGATCAAGGGAAATAACAACAGCCACTACAATTAGAATATTCAATTCAATGTTAAGCCCGTACTGCTCTATGGATCAGAAACATGGAGAATGACAGAGAAGACTGTGTCAAAACTACAGACCTTCATAAACAGATGCTTGCGCAGAATCCTCCAGATTTACTGGCCAGATACTATCAGCAATGCTACCCTGTGGGAGACTACAGGTCAACTACATGTCAAAGAACACATTAAGAGAAGAAAAAAAAAGACTGGAATCGGGTATATACTTATGAGATCAAACACCTGCATAGCCGGACAAGCACTGGGCTGGAACCCTCAGGGAAGTAGGCGGAGAGGAAGACCACGAAACACCTGAAAAAGAGATACAGGAAGGACAATCCAGTTAAAAGGCTACACCTGGAATCAGATTGAACAGATGGCCAGAGACAGAGGAGGGTGGAGGCGCTTCATCTGTGGCCTATGCTCCGAAACGGAGTATTAAAAGGTGAAATAAGCCATTATACAACCACTTCATTAATGAAAAGCCGTTGAATTACACCTTATCTCTGGTATCGAAGCAACGTACATGTAACTACGCTACTCGAAGTGCATCTTTACAACACTTAAATCACAGTTTCTCCAGAATAAACATAAGAAAATTTTGCCCCACTGTTATTGGATGTTACTTTTGGAATGACCTTCCTTTATCTATGCATAACTTGCCAACAAGAAAACGTTTTAAAAAAGCATTCTACCAGTATAATTTTGCTCAGTACTAATTAATTCATACCTCTTCCTCCTATGCTAAGTTAACTTTTTTATCCTAATTATAATAGTCATTTAAACAAGAGCACCAATCAACTTGCTATATTTTGCCCTTTTCAACTTCTCTTCCTTTACTTGTTCTACTTTATATTTATCTTTGTTATTTCGAAATGGAAAAAAAAAATAAAAGATAAAAAAAAGAAAAGATAAAAGGCTAGGTACTGCATGGACAATATTCTATATTTTTCTGATCATCTTTTAAAACATCACTGCAGCTGGTTATATAATTTGTCCTGAAAAAGCAAATGCGTGAAAGGCTAATGTTCCATTGGTACTCACCAAATATGTTTACATGCTACACTATGTCAATGTCACTTTATCAAAGAGAAATAGTGTAAAGAAATCTTTTCTCTGCCATTTTTTAAGTTAAAAACATCCTTTTATACATATCAACAATTTAAGGCAATGAAGCTCTCACCCTGTCCACTTTTCTGTAACAAAATTATCATTTGCCTACATTTGTTATTATATGGCCTGTGTTTTTAGCCGATATAATGGAGAGTATGTTGTCTGATTACCCGGTAGCTGACAGGCCAGCTTAAAGATCCTAGAACAAAGCAATAGGATTAAATTAGGAAAACTATCGCTTTTTTCTGGAAAATTGTAGCGACTGGAAATGGTCAACCCACTGAGAGTCCATTCTATTACCCTGACAAGATAAAAGTTTAGGAGAACAGATATTTCACAAAGTTAAATTACAAATGAATTGGTGCCGGATAGGACAAAACAAACAGCCAGAAAGAAATTGAAACTTTCCTTGACGGGTCAAAAAGTAAAGTATGACAAAGAAACCAATCAGTGGCATTTGGTTATTAAGTAGTTAATAAAAAAATCACTGCAAAGAACAGAGTAGAGAGAAAGCTCTCATGAACTACATTTTTTATATGTATCATGATTTTAGTAAAGGCATTTTTATCACAGAGAAATGGTCTGGGTGAGGACTCCTATGCCTTCATTTAAACAAGAAGTTGTAACAATTTATAACCGCGCTTTTTTTAACTCCTTTGTTAGCGCTCAAGTGACAAAATTTCAGGCCATAGAACCCCACGAGACTACACGCGTACACAGACCTCGAAGCGATACGATAAACCGTTTCTTTCATTTTTATCTCCGCCATAATTTTGCTTGTGGCCAAACGCTTCTCTTCTTGCCGAACATCTACACGGTAAAGATACTCGAAAACTGTTTTATTGGCAACATTCTAAACACCAGAACATCTACCTTCACGTTTCTTGTCTGCTAGCAGTCCTTGTT
>Ga0126337_10001187_pt1 | contig 15300 bp, 12 predicted proteins | sample DipCmetagenome_FD_92527 | JGI IMG/M metagenome (GOLD analysis project Ga0126337, IMG submission 92527) | Coral microbial communities from La Bocana,Puerto Morelos, Mexico - Diploria C A metagenome | ecosystem: Host-associated > Invertebrates > Cnidaria > Coral | place: La Bocana,Puerto Morelos... | reverse complement strand
GGGCTTGAGTGTATATGGAGAGTGTTGTATGCTGGTAACTGGCATCTATGTTGTCAGAGAGAGGAAGGGAGGTGGGGGTCTTATGTGAATTTCCCCCCCACCTCTTGTTCTTGTTCTCATATTTGGTCGATAGGTGTGTAAAGATGAGAGTACATGTATGTAAACACACTTGAGATGTTTTAGATTCAGGCATATTTTTAAGGATTATATTCATTAAAGCAATAGAGCACCTTTTCCATGTTTACATACTTGGGGTCTGGGAGAATTCATGGAAACCCTTGACTACGTTTCAAGTTTGAAGAACTTTCAAGACTTCTCTCAACCCTCCTCATGTTCAGATGATTCTATGTGAATACGGTAAAAGTGTTCTATTGCTTATTATGCACTGCAGTATCATTACATGGTCATACATGTATGCTGTTTATGTCAAAAATATTATGTAACGTCCAAGTCGCTAGTGGAGGGAAGGTGCCCATGAAGCCCGAGGGTTGCAACCGCAGTCACATCCCTAAGGTGCTAGAACACCCGACTGGCCTGCACCTGCCACACACAAGCCACAAGCCAGTGGAAAGAAAAAAATACATATATGTTATTTGCCTGCGGCCTCGAGCCATGCTCAAGACTTCGGGCACAGTTTTTCCTAATACAGACTGACCTAAGCCAGCAAATAACATGTTTATTTTTTTCTCTCTGGAAAATTACTTTATTCGAAATATTTGTGTTGATTTTTTACTGAAGCAGTTTCACACCGTGCGCATGCGTTTGACGTTTCGGTCAAGCAAACCCGTGTTGTTTACCAAGTATTTAAAAGAAGAGATTCAGTTTTCGCTCATTTTAGAACTGAGCAATGAAGGATTTACATTTCATGGAGATTTTTGGTGTAACAAAAAGCTGCTAAAATAGTCGCAATGTTGGAAAACTCAGAGCAGTCTGTACGCGGGGTCCGGATGGGAAAATCCGGACCGGTGGAGCGCGCGGAATTAGCCAATCAGATTCAAGGATTTAGGATTCCGGACTGCTGAGATGCTTCAGAAAAAAATAAATATATATATGTTGTAGTTAAAAATTAAATTCCTTTGTCTTTGAGAATCAAACTAGGTTAAGATTATTTTTACCTAAATTTAATTTTTAACTACAATATACAGTATATAGTCCAAAAGAGGGGGGGAAAGGGAGGGATCACCGAGAACCATTAAACTATAATGGAATCCACAACACCACACTAACAGAGAACGAACACCCTGCAACTACATGGGATGCCTACGCACGTACTAACCCAGAATACCACTGGACAATCTCAGCCCCAGGGTTCTGACAACCATATGACTGCTGCAAACGCTACTGGACGCACCAAGCACTAAACAAATGCTAACAGATGGCCAGGGCACTATCAAAAACGCTTACATAAACTCTACTGACCAGACTCCTGATCATAAACTGTATCAAACACTACAGAACGCACCAAACACTAAACAAACGCTAACAGATGGCCAAGAAACTAGCAACCGCCTGCAAAAAATGCTACTGACCAGACTATATAGCTCCTAGCTGCTAACTATGTTAAATTTCATTTAACTATCTTAAATTACCTTGATTCTGTTTGTACCACATAAATTCTGAGAACTACATGTACCGGTATGTAGTTAAGGTTACCATAGACCTTTAAGAGCCATTTTTGTCCAAAACATTACATGTTGTGTATACAGTATACACAAATAATACACACAGGGTAAACGTGCATCATTGATGACAATGAAAATTGTATCTACCACACTAATTGAAACAATACGATACAGACGTCTTAATATACAAAACTGGTTTGGGATACTGACAAATGCAAAGTATTGGTACTTCCAGTGCACTTGCGAGGAATGAGACTCTTCTCGTTTCTCTCGAGATGCGTCTCCCTAGACAGTGGTAACTTTCTTTTGAGCGGTACTGCAAGTCAAATATCCACAATCAGCTTAACTTGCTGAGTAGGCCTATTCAAGAGCTACATGTATATTATTGTTCACGGTTGTTTTTCATTTTTATTATTATTTCCAGAGTTGTTGATTTTAAGGATGGTCATGTTGTTTTGTATCCAAGAAGATACTCTAAATCACAGAATTCAAATAACCAGAATTCAAGGTTAGTAAGGTACATGTACATGTATTATAGATCAAGTTATATTCAGTACTCTACATCTAGATAATTATACAGTGTGTTTTATTTCAATTACTGGGTGAAAATTTGTTCTTTAGGTCATGATCATTTCAACCTAGGTTACTTTTTTGACACCAGCTTCTTGACTTGTTGGGGTTCTTAACATGAAAAACATACACAGCACTCACCTCTCTCAGTTCCTTATGTTATGGTACTTGTAAAATCCAATATCAATTCCCCCCCCCCTCTTTGATTTGAGGCAGGTTGTTACTAATTTGTACTTAGTGTAAGATTCTTTAATATGCACTACTGGAGTAGTGTGCCTAACATAAATTGGTGCAGTTGTGTCAATGCAAGTAAATTAAATGGTACCTGTAAATTCTCTTAACCATCATAGTAGCCAGTCCTCAGAAGGAGCCAGTGGAGATGGGAATGACGATGGAGATGGTGGGGACAAGAAAGATGATGGGGCTGAGGTAGTGGTAGAGGACAAGGAAGGGGCTAAGGTGGACCCCTCTCTTGGGGCCCTGGCCCAGGTGGTAGTTCCAGATGTGTTCCCTGAGGTGCCTCTATTACCAATTCATAGAAATCCAGTCTTTCCACGATTTGTGAAGATGATGGAGGTTTGTACATATTGAAATGGTTTTTTGTTAAACAGTAAATTGTCTTTGATAAAATATGTTTATTATTGGAAATAGTTCTCAGCTAGAAATTCAAATGCTCTCCTTGTTTCACTTTTTTAGAAGGTCCCTCTGAAACTTTGACAATTTTGGGGGTCTATAGTTTTATTTGTATATTAGCAAGTTTTTTGTTTGAGACAAGACCTTTAATTTGCAATACATTTAGCTCTCTGGGTTTTGATTGAAGATTGGTAGAGAAAAAGGTTCCTGAAGCAAATACATTGTAACTTATAATCTTTACAATATTTGGTTGGCAATACTTTTTTCACATTTATCCATTACATAATTTTATGTATGATAGTTTCAACCATCATTGTAGCTCTTTTGTTGTACATTGTAGCGTAGATAAAATTGAGTTGTTTCAATTGCTGAAGGTATCAATACAATACACACATTGACAAAACAGAAGTTTTTGAGATTGATTTCACCCTTCCATTTTGAATAGTAATACTTGTATCCTGACTCCAAGGACAGTTGTAGAATTCAATAAGAAGTTGCAGATTGTTTCTTGTTACACGTATCTCTCTACTACTTACAAAATTCTTCAAAACTGTTGTGTTTATTAAAAGTTAGTTTAAGTGGTCAGATGATATGTTTGATTGGGTTTTTTTGCAGTCTTGAGTTGATGTATTGTACGTTATTCTGCACTAGATTTCAGACAAGGCACTCATGGAGTTAATCAGAGTTAAGTCTCGATTAGCTCAGCCATATGCAGGTGCTTTTTTGAAAAAAGAAGACAGGTATGTGACCAAGCACCACTGCGTTCATTTTGATCTTCATATTATTGTTAAAAACGACAGGAATTGAGAGATTTCATTTTTTGCAACTTGGTACTAATGTAACTATTTAACAAATTCATGTCAGTTATATGCATCTGTCCTATTATTGATCATGAATTTCATTATAACATTGTCAGTGAGAGTAGCTGTGGGTCACCAAGTGGATCTCCAGACTACTTTGACAATGTTACAATGAAATTCCTTGGCAATAACAGGACAGATGTAGAAAAAGTAACATCAGTGAGTAATTTTTTACTGGCTGAGTAAAATGAAATTAGTGAAAAACATTTTTCTCACATACTGCCGTGAGCTGGGTATGTGACCTATGATGCAGGCAGTTGTTTTTGTTGCGTCTGTCATTGCTGACTTTCCTGCCCTCCCACCCAAAGATTTTAAGTTTTAATATAATACCAGTATAATATATAAGCCTTTAAACTTTTTTTTTCGTTTTTTACACTCCTAAGCATACAGTCATGATCAGTAATTAATATCAGCATTAGATGTATTATTAGCTTATATATGTACATGAACATGTAATCATCAATTCTCTAATCATCAGCCTTATGTATTTGAAGCAATGAGGCAGAAACTGTATCCAATCTGGATGATATCTACCAAGTTGGTGCTTTTGTTCAGATCACAGAGCTCTATGACATGGGAGATAAAATAAGGATGGTTATTCTGGGGCACAGAAGGTTAGCTTTAAGTTAGTAAATTTATAAATTAATGATAATTGAACTGAGTGGAGTGCATTTTGCTCTCTGAGTGAGTCATACGCGTGATTTCAAAATCGAACAAGTGCTCAGCAACAGTTTGATTTGAAATCACAAGTATCAATTCAGACCAAAATTGCACGACCTGAAGTTCAATTGCCACTTGATTACATTCATTTTGAAATTGTGCAATTTAATAGCCTAAATGCAAGAACTACAAGATTTTGGTCTGTACCATTATATATTGAACCAGTAGCCAGTTTGTCATAAGGTGAAACCAGAAATGCGTTCATATCTCACTTTGAAAACATGTCTACATCTTGTCAACGTAATGTGATTATGTCATGTGATTGGTTGTTTTATTTTTATTTTTTATTTTGGCCGAGAAAAAAATAGTACAATTTGTGAATAAATCACACCTCTGAGAGCCAATCAGATTGCAAGGATAACCAGTGATTTCAAAATGGATTTAATAAAAAGCTAAATTTGCAATAACTGAACAAAAGTAAACAGCAAATTCAATTAAGGTCAGTGACAATTTAGCAAAGGAAACTGTACAAGCTTAGCAGGCTCTTCTAGTCAGTGGTCAATCTAACAAGTGCAGGCCCATGTGCAATTAAGGCTGCATCTTCGAGCTCTCCCACATATTTGAAGCAGTTTTGAAGTGGTAGTTTTCCAGCAACGGCACAACACAACAACAGGTGCCATTTTGTTTCATTTGTTATGCACATTTCTTCTTTATTTTTGGAAAAAGAAGACTTTCAAATAAGCACCAATTACTTTTCACTTCATAGGCACTTCAACACCAATTTCTGACAAATTGTTTTATAATCAGAGCTCACAGAGCTACATGTACGACCGCTAAGTCACCACAGGGACGGCGGAGCGTATTTCTAAGTGGGGGGGCTGAAAACGAGCACCAGAGGCGCGAGTTTGCAGGGGGGTCTGGGGGAATCCCCCCCCAGAAAATTTTGAAATCTAGAGGCTCGGAAATCGTGTTTACAGCATTCTCCGCGAGATACTTCTCGAAATAATTAGCCTTGATAAAGCGTGAAATAAACATATACTAAAACAAAAACAAAAAAAGTGTCATCCTCCTCAAAAGTGGGGGCTAAAGCCCCCCCCTGGCTCCGCCGTCCCTGCACTAACTACATTTTCAAAGTAGAAATGGCTTGGAGCCTTATTTTGCTGTTGTTTCAGGATAAGAATCACTGGAATCCATGATTATGCTCCACATAGTGAGGACGTGACACCCGACCCTATTACTTCGGCAGCTGATATATCCCTAGAATCACCCTTGCAGCAAGAGAACATTGTTACCAACAAACCCATACTCATGGTCAAAGTGGAAAATGTATTTCATGAACCATTCAAACATACTGAGGAAGTCAAGGTGTGGCAATAAATTCAATTGACTCCTATTATAATTTAACAAACATCTTGTACATTTACATGGATATCTTCTGGAAACAAAATAATGTTGTTGCCAGAGAGAAATAGTCAGGTGAAAGTTGTGTATGGAAACTTGATTTAAGGCACTCTACATCCAGGAAAGATGTCGCTTATGCCATGAAACACTGTGAAATTTCAATTTGTGCTTCATCAGTTAATGTTGTACAGTGTTTAAATAAAACCCATCCATAGAATTTTCATTAAGTAACAGGAACATACTACTAATAGCAAATTTTGATTCAAGTTAATATCATTTTCAACAGAGGGGTATTAAAAGGAATGTTTCTTTACATTTGAATTGAAAACTTGACCATTACTCTGAGGTATTTTTACCCCAGACTAATATACATATAGCAGTGCATCTTAAAGTACAAACAGTTTACAGCACCTTGCTAGCTTTTGATTCTTGCAGACCACTGACAACACGGTATAGACATGAAGAACCCGCCCATGTGGGTTAAATTGGAACAAAGTATAATTTATTATTGAATCTCATCTTTTTAAGAACTATGTTTTTATGAGTGTCTCTTATTTTGTAAAAAGAGCTTGACCAACATATTTTGCTCCCCAAAGTAACAACCCCTCGAAAGTAACAACTGCCCAAAAGAAATGAGCCCCAAAGGCTACTAATTTTGAAAGTAAGGAGGGTCATTACGTTTGTGATAACTTGTTGGTACTATAAAGAAAAACTTGTCTGGCAGCAAATGGTTAGAGTCTTTGATCTTGGTTTTGTAATCAACAGGCTCTGGCTGCTGAAGTGATCAAGACAATCCGAGATATTATTTCATTAAACCCTTTATACAAGGAGTTCTTGGCTCAGCTCATGGAAGGTGGCAAGAAAGTGGCAGACAACCCTGTTCATTTAGCTGATTTTGGTAAGGACAATCCAAAAACATGATGATTGGGTTGTTATTTTGAAAGTGACAGATTGTGCATTGAAATGCCTGGGAAAAGATCAGAGACATTGTAGACACCATTGTTTTCCCTGCTGGGTTGGGAGGGATAGTTCTATGTAATAAGTAGACAGGTAATAAAGAAAGCCCTTTTTCTCAAAACATAGTCAAAGATAAGGGTGCGTATTATACATGGACGCGCATTATAAATGGGTAACTACAGTACTAATTGGAGATACAGGTAGGTCTAGCAATAATCAGTTGCAGACATCACTTTTCCACCTGAAGCAACATAAATACAAAATGTCTACGTGTATTTTACAACAGGAATAGAGTATTAATAAAAATAATGGTGATAAGTCAGATCCTCCCTTCTCCCCTGAAAAATCAAAAGGTACACTGTGCGGCGATCTCCCATGTAACCCCTGTCACTGTCACACTGGCCCACACTTGGGGTTCTTACCCACCAACTGTAGCATTGAGAAGCTGCTACATGTCACAAACAAGTATTTGCACATTGATTAGCCCATTGATGCCTGTGCCAGCCTAACTGGCTGTGACAAGCATAGGCCTTTGTTCCACTTCTGATGTCATCATATTTGACCAAAATTATCATCACTTATACTCACTCAAGTTCTCTTGGAAGAAAAGGTGTTTCCAATGATACACAGATCAGATTAGTTGGGTAATAAATCCCAAAATTCTCAGAAGTTTGAGTGGAAAAACTTACAGTAAAACACAATAGTGGAAAGAAAGACATGCTATAGTGCTGTCATGTTGCAAATGTATTTTGTGGATTGGAGCTAATTTGGGTCATATCCAGCCTGAAAATGTCTAAAATGTCCAATCAATTGTAGCCAGTGTTGCCATCCTTAACAAATGTTCACTACAGCAGACTTTCTTTGTTATGTAGAAAAACCGCTTGATTCCAAATATTTCCAGATTGGTGAACATAACTGCTTGTATTAGACTAAAACAGAGGCCAGGTGTGTTAATACATTGGATTTGCCACAGGCTAGAGGCATACACTGTATGTTGGGCTGCTGAAACATAGCTGTTTCACCCAGCCCTTACCCAGAAGATCATGTCATTTTTGATCTTTGTTTTTTCAGACTTGTTTAGGACACCGGTGATCTTTTTCTTTATGTCAATTTCAGGTGCTGCACTAACCAGTGCCGAGACACAGCAGCTTCAAGAAGTTTATGAAGAGACAAATGTTCCAGTGCGATTGCGACTTACTCTTGAACTGCTGAAGAAAGAGCTTGCAGTGTGTATGCTGCAGCACAAACTTGGGAAGGAGGTAGGGGAAGTCTGTGAGACAGCACATAGCTTCTAGAGTCATTTGTAAAAGGTTATGTATAGGGGAATCCTTGTTTACAATATTTGCCTCATTAGCCTTAGCAATTCGGTTTCTGATCGAGCTACAAATAAATCAGTTCTAAATATTGAAAGTTCATAGCATGATTAATTCTACCAGTGAATACGAGCCAGGTCTATTGAATACTTTTTGCGCAACACAGGTTTAAAAACTCAAAATTTTACAAAGAATGTATGAGCTGATTGAGCTCATTAGCGCTTTTGCCACCCAGAGATTTTGCAGTTTTTGAAAGACAATTTCTCCATGAATATTATACACAAAGAGCTAAAACTTCCACTATATATTAAATTCCACTAGCTCTTTAGCTGCCTGGAGTCAATTTATATCTAACACTTTTCCTTCTGTACGTAAAGCCCTATGCAAATGAGCAAAAATGTACAATGGCGTCAGCAAGGATCCCTCCCCTTATAGACCCTATTCATAAATGGCTGTCAATTAAAAATTCTTTTGTATGTATTTAAATTAGCCCAACTATCCTTGATTAAGAGTAAAAATTAAAAACGAGGTTAGTTGGGCTAATTGGCAGCCATTAATGAAGAGGATCTGTAAGGTGTAGCTAAACAGTGCATTTTTAATTGCTTGGGGGATTGGGGTGCCATGTACAGTAAAATAAAATTCTAGGTTATACATGTATCACTATTGCCTCAGCTTGCAATCACTCCTATATGCAAGAGTGTACAGTGGCTTTGAACCCATGAGTAGTCAGCAATTGTGTGGAAAACAACTTGGTATAACAACCATGAAACTTTTATCTTGCTTGTGCATATTGGTGTTTATTCACTATCATAATAATGTTTAGGTGGAAGAAAAAGTCAACAAACAACAGAAGAAATACTTACTCCAGGAACAGCTAAAGATCATTAAGAGAGAGCTTGGTTTGGAGAAAGAAGACAAGGATGCTGTTGGAGAGAAATTCCGAGAAAGAAACAAAGGCCGAAATGTACCTAAACATGCAGAAGAAGTCATTGAAGAAGAACTGGCTAAATTAGCCTATCTTGATACTCATTCGTCAGAATTTAAGTGAGTTCAAAGCATACACTGTTTAGCACTTAATGCATAAACTCTTATCAATACATTATTTCATTTTAGTGAGCAATGGTTCTCAGGAGCTGTTACAGCTGTATATACACCTTCTCCTCAAAGGGACATTCATCAGAGAGATTCAAACTCGGAAAGAACATAAGAATCGTTCTTAACACTAACCATATATGTGAATTGTCTTTTGATTAATAATTCTGTTTTGGATATTTTCTACTTTTCTAGTGTAACAAGGAATTACCTAGATTGGTTAACCAGCATTCCTTGGGGAATTCACAGCAAGGAGAACTTCAATATCACCCAAGCCCGGGAAGTATTGGATGAAGATCACTATGGGCTACAGGACATTAAAGACAGAATATTAGTGAGTTACATAGTTAAAATACTAAGAACGTACTGACTGGCCCCAAGTCAGTTTTGTTTCCCCCTGACACTCTGACAGTGAGTCAAATGTTTAAGTTGTTTGTCTATGAATGAATGATGAATGATATAGGTTCTTATATAGCGCATTTACAAAGCTCAATGTGCTTCACAATTAGAATTATGGGATGAGATCGGACATCAGCATATATAAGGCGCCTATGGCAGCCGCTATCCGTCCATGTGTATGATCCCACCCCACCACCCAACCCATGGAATGGAAGAGACCACAACACCGGGAACTTCATGCCCTACTCTTTGCGATGAGTGTGTGGGTTCTTTAACGTCCCCTGCTGATTATAACACTGAAGATGCTCTAGGGAGCTAGTGAGTTTTGACCCATGGAATATGGCACATTCTCTTGCAATCAATTTGAGTTGGGAGGTACAACAAAATCAAGGAAAACCTTGTTCATATTATTGGATGTCAACTGTTCTTCATTCAAGAGCATCTCACACAAACAAAGGAATTGATTACATGCTACCACCTTTTTGATATAACATTAACCAATAAATAATTATGTTCAACAGTTAGAATTCCTTTTGTCATCTTAAGAAATTTTAGTAAAATAAATTTCACCACCAAATGAGTAGATGTGTTAAAAAGTTAAGACAAAATGTTAGAAAACAAAATTAACAACTGCATCGCTAAAATGCAGTTTGGGTGCCCCAGACCTCCAGGAGATTCTACTATTGGCGGCAAAGAATGCTCCCATGGCTGACAAATCCTGGCAACCCAGCCATGAGCAATAAGAGGAACAGACACCTGTCACACCGTTGAAACAGTGGAAAAAAGGAGGGAAAGGGGTGGGAGGAAAACTGCCTGGGTGATGAGCAACCACACTACAAAACTCCAGAAAAAGCCCCCTGTATAATCACCATGCCACGATCCATGAGCATGTGGAATTCCCACACATGCGCATATGTGTTGACACTGCTGACTACTAGGGGAAACACAAGCACTCTTCATTGTCAACTCCATTAAATTGCATTTAACTGCATTAAAAGCAGGTTATCAGCACTTTAATTTCACAACAAGTACCTCTCAAGAAACAGTTTCGTGATTGCTCATTACACACATACATATTACACTGTAAGTGTCCATTTGCAAACATATTTCATGTCTGGTTTTATAATTTATGTGGTTTTCGACACGTACAACAATCTTGATAACTAGAATGGAGCCCAAACCTTCTTTTCATTGTTTGTTTCTTATTATTATGCAGGAGTTTATTGCTGTAAGTCAATTGAATGCATCTGTGCAGGGGAAAATCCTCTGTTTCACAGGGCCACCAGGTTCGTAAATGCACATACTTGTTGTGGTTCCATTATAGTTTCTGTTTCAAATTTGTCATCAAAACAAATTTGATTTTAATTACTTTTATAAGGGAAAATAAATATCAAACTGGTGTAGGGAAATTCAAACCATCAACATGCTTTGTAGCAATTAATTTAGAGCATACACACTCAGAATTATGTGTTCAAAACTGGTCTTATTCCGTCAGTATACTTCATGTTAAACTGTCGTCTTACCACATTAAGATAACAACCTTATTTACGCTAATGGAATGTAAACTTAGGTACAAAAAGAAAAAGCAACTCACAGTAAATTTACCTTTCCTTTTTTATACACTTTCATTTTTGCTTCTTTCATAATATGAAAACTGGGAAACTAAACGGACACAATGCCAGATCTTGAAAATCCATATTAAACTACACACAAGGAAATTTCCAGTTGTTTGCTGCTGTATACTGTCCTTGTGCTCGTAGTTTTTGAAGGTTGTATTATTTGGCTATTTCGGTCCCTCCCCTGGTTTCCTGCTGCTTGTCTGTCCCTCCCCTGGCAACAGAAATATGACACTTATCCCACAGGCTGACCTTTTTTTCTTTTCTGTCCTGTTTCTCAGGAGTGGGCAAAACAAGCATTGCCAGGTCTATTGCAAGGGCCCTCAATAGACAGGTACTGTGGAGACGAGTTGTTATTTATGTTTTGTTGTGCATCTACAAGTCATGATACATGTGGGGAGTTTGGAGAACATGACAGAAACCTAAGAGTTGCTTGAGCCTTCTTGATTATTCTCCCTTGGAGGGTGTACCCCTATGTAAAATCTTTTCCCCTATGTATAAGCTATAAGTGTAAGTTCTGCTGTGAAGGGTATGGTTTTCAAGCCGTTTAGTCTGGTGTGGGGGATAAAGATCAGACAGTTCTTGTTTGGAATAGGGTATAATTGGCAGGAACATGGCCAGTGTATAAATATTTTACATGTAGTCCAGAACAGAGTTCTTTACCCATGCGTCTATACTAGAAATTGAAACTCGGAAGTGACCTAGTAAGATATTAATTTAGTTAGTGTATATTGGACTACGATAGTGATAAAGTTTTTTCTTGGAAGAAAGCTAGTCTGGGACAGGGTATGGGCTTTTGGTGCCTAGCTAGTCTAGAATAGGGTTGCAAAGTAAAGCTCATTATGGTCTGGTATAGGGTGAGAGTTTGTGTCCAGTGGCACACCCCCATCCAAAGATTTACAGAATATAACTCCCCTCCCCCAATGTTCTCCAAACGTCCTAAATGTATCAAAGCACAATGATATGTTCACAGCCAAAAGCATGAATCAATTTATTGTTTTATCAACTTTGTTCATGCAATGAGGATACATCACATAATTATGATGATGCATGCATGTACTGTGTTTGAAAGTGCAGCTTTGCTAGCTATGTTATAATTAGCAAATAGACTCCATTTTGCCATGCAATCCCGCATGCAATCAGTTACTGAACAGACGGACAGTAACATTGAAACCATTTTATATACATCTGTACTAATGAAGAAACAAAGCAATGTTGACCTCATCTATGCACCTGTCCTCTAATTGACCATCAGCATGAACCAATCAAAATGTTAGAATAAGTCGACATATTATGTAACTGTATATAGATACATGCTTCCTTCATAGGGACTTATGTAGGTTGGATCCTGCTATGTCCATTCTCAGTCAATTCAACATTGCATAGATGTTGCAGCACACTCGGTTGCATTGTTTATGTTGTTGTTTTTAGTATTTCAGATTCAGTGTTGGAGGCATGACTGATGTAGCTGAGATCAAAGGTCATAGGTCAGTCAATAACACTGTTATCTTAGAGGACTGTTGACTAAACCATGCACATCTTGCACTTTGGTATTCAAAGTTTTACTTTCATATTTAAGGCAGAGGGAGAATATGATTGTGTGTTCACACAACCGCCATATACATTGTATGATTAACTGCATGTACTTCCTAAAAGCACTTTTTTTCTTGTAGTTTAAATACTTTGCATTAACTGTCGTTGCTACTTTGTTCTCAATACTCATCATTGTAGATTACAGTTAAGAGTCGCCATGATTTAGCATTTAGTTTATTTGTAAGAGAGGTTGAGAATTTTAATAACTACAAAAAATTGTACATGAAAGTCAAAGGCATTGCTAAATGCTGCTTCTTATTTTTTGGTGTTTTAGACGAACATATATTGGTGCTATGCCCGGAAAAATTATACAGTGTCTTAAAAAGACCAAAACAGAAAATCCACTTATACTTATTGATGAGGTAAGATAAAGAAAGCCTGATGAAATACTGAGATAACATACAGGCCATTAAAAAGTAATACCACCCAAGTAAGAAAAATTACTTTATTTGTATTTCACATGATTATTGAACTTTCTAGCAACCAGAAGAAACAAAGTGAAGTAAGGTTTTTCAACGACAGTGTACTCTCAAATAATCTGACTCTCTCTGGGGCTTGGGTGCAAGCAAAGTTTACTAAGAAACATAGGCAACATTTTCCTTGCAGCTTGTATTCTAAGTTTAAAAAACGGGTCGTTGCTTATCCTTCCATTCGTGTTGTAGGTTGCAGCAACATGTTACGTGAAGTAGGGATAAGTTCAACTTCCTGCAACACATTGTCGCAACGTACAACACGGATAGTAAAACGTGTAACAATGCTTGCAGCAGTGCTGCGTGACATGTTTAAAGAAAATGTGCCCGTGTTCGTCACCCTTAGGGACGGTTGTCTTCTTATCGGCGGTTAGACTGCAAAACAGTCGTATTTTATACGAACGCGACCGACGCGAGTGGTAATCGAATGAAAGGTCTGGAGCGAGTGTAGAAACGGGCAAGATTACGCAAACGGCGCTTTGTACCCTCTGAATAGAGAAGAAAAAACGACTGTTTTGTAGTCTATTCGACGGTCACAAATTTGGTTATTGTATGTGACTGGTACCATGGCGAAACGTTTGATTTTACAAAAATGTTGGGTGTCTGGTATCATGTTTTAACGGTCGCGTTTTTTTTTTTTCAGGTGGATAAGATTGGGCGTGGCGTACAAGGAGACCCTGCGTCCGCTTTATTGGAACTTCTTGATCCTGAACAGAATTCGGGATTCCTAGATCATTATCTGGACGTACCTGTGGATCTATCCAAGGTAGTTAATAATCACATGTACCTCTCTCGTTCCCGTTGCATTTCCATGCTGCTAGGTTTATTTATTGGAAAGTTATATTATTTTGAAGCAGCATAGCATTCCGTCCCCGGTTAACGAAACGAAGAAAGAGAGTGACTATGTCGGGAGGCACGTTGGTGTTATGGTTAGTGTGCTCGTCTCCGGATCGAGTGGTCCGGGTTTGAGCCTTGGCCAGGGACAGTGGGCTGTGTACTTAGGCAAGACACTTTACTCTCACAGTGCCACTCTCCACCCTCGTGCCCCGGCGAAATTAATTCTGGGTTGACCCTGCGATGGACTAGCATCCCATACACAGGGAGTAGAAATACTACAAGGCACTTCATGCTATAGAAACCGGGATAAGCGCCAGCCTCTTGGGCCTCATGTAACGATTTCTGTGTGCTCTCGTGTCGCAGGTGCTGTTCATATGCACAGCCAATATCACGGACACAATTCCTGGTGCCTTAAAAGACAGAATGGAAATCATAAACGTGTCAGGATACGTGGAGGATGAGAAGAAAGCTATCGCTAAGGTGTGTGGCATCTAAAAAAAATAATGAAGACGCTTTCGACTTTAACGACGTCGTCTTTTTTAGACTTGAAAACCTGTCTAGTATAAAAAGGTGACGCCCTTAACTGAAAAGAAAAGACTTGCCATGTTTTTAGCTAGTAGATTTCATGTGTTTGTATATTGACGCGCTAAGGGTTGCTTCTTTTCAGTGTCCTCCAAGTATACAACCAATAAAAAATAGTTTGTTTTCTGTTAGGCAGTATATTTAAATGCGTCTCGTTTCTATACTAGACACCTTTGACGTCTTAGACGTGTTTCTAGGTGTCTTGACAACGTCAACGTCTCTAGCATAAAAACGGGTATTATAACTTCAATGCCTGCCCATCTGTGACATTCGCTAGGGAGCAGTGGAGAAGTACCACAGCTATCGCAAACATGCTTGTCCCTTTTGGAACTGTAATAATAACATTGCCGTCTTCTTTTTTTCAGACGTACCTCATTCCCCAAGCAAGAAAGAGTGCTGGTATTACAGAAGAACAAGTTTCGATACACGACGCTTCACTGTCTGTTCTCATCAAATCCTACTGCAGAGAGAGTGGCGTCAGAAATCTACAGAAACATGTAGAAAAGGTAATTATACACGAGGAACAAATGTGATGTTACACAATGTTGATGTTACACAATGTTGCAGGTTTCAGAGTGTTGTCCAATACACCCGCACTGTAACGGTCCGTTTATTGATCTTACGGTCCGTTCAGTTCGTACAGTCCGTATACTTTTAGAACGAGGAATATATATGTATATCTTCTTTTCCTCTCG
>Ga0126337_10001184_pt1 | contig 15303 bp, 10 predicted proteins | sample DipCmetagenome_FD_92527 | JGI IMG/M metagenome (GOLD analysis project Ga0126337, IMG submission 92527) | Coral microbial communities from La Bocana,Puerto Morelos, Mexico - Diploria C A metagenome | ecosystem: Host-associated > Invertebrates > Cnidaria > Coral | place: La Bocana,Puerto Morelos... | reverse complement strand
TACCCTATTTATGACCTGACTCTTAGATCATTAGGGGAAGGGCTTTTGCTGCTGGCTTTATCTAGCATGCGTAGCAGGCGTTAAACAGGGTAGAAGAAGGCAAAGCGCGAATGGGTGAAGGAGAGCGTGATGAAAAAGTAACTTCTTCTAAAAGAAAAACCGAATTGAAGACTAAAGTGCAAAAATAGATACCCAATTTATGACCAAAACGGCTGAAAAACCATACCCTTTGGGGCCGCACATACCTATATAGCCCATATAAGGGAGTACCCCGCCCGGGCTTCAAATGTCTTTGCTGCGCTGTGAAAAACGCATTACATTTAATCTTTTTCTAGTACTGGCTTATATATCAATAAGCTATTTCCTATGCTAAAAGGCTTTTAACGTTTTTCCAAACTGTACGGCACCTCGGCGATATCTCTTTGAAAGGACATTCCAGCTGGTAACCAAGTTTGTCATGTTAATTTGATAATGTGGAAGGTGCGCCTAGGTGATGTTTGGTGGTGTGAAAAAACTGAACCACATTCACAAACTGTACGTTGACTCCGTACTTTCAGTAATAATTCTCTTTCCCCTCAGCGCCTGTCATCTCCGATCAAAATTTCCCTTTTTAGACCAGCAACAATCGAAAACTTCAAAGCGGTGTTCATTTCAGGAGATTAAGCAGCTTATTGGGTCTTGGTTGGTCATTCCGCCAGAAACGTAGCGCTGCATAAGAATGGAAGGAAATTGCCTTCATCCTTCAAACACTCTATTTCTAGCGACGAAGAGAACAATTTCACACAGTACCCTAACATTGGTAACTTGCTGACCATCCAGCGTGCATGCTATCCAGCTTGCATGTCTACAATTTTCTTTCTGTTAATAATTTCTGTTAATAATATTCGTACGAGCGGTAGAGCAGTTATGCCTACAGATGTGTACGATGCCTACAAAACTGATTGCTTTATCCTTTGAGGGAAAAATAGAATTTAGAAGTATTATTTTGGAACTGGAGTGGAAAGAAATTATTAGGCAAGAAAAGGTATGTGAAACGTGTCTCCGGAAGATTTTGTCGGACACTATTATCTACCCCTATTTTTCCTTAATCCTGCGAGAATGCTTAGCTGTTGTAGTTGCCTCTCGAGAAACTGTCTGACAGGGAAGCCCGGGCAGGGAAGATGAAGGCTTCGTGGTTATTTTATAGCAGCAGTTTTGTCTGTGTATGGGACTTTGGGATGGCGCTCATTTTCACTTAAACTATGGGAGAGCCTATCAATAGAGAACGAACCAGCCGGATTCATCATAGACTTATACAGCATGGTCGGTAACTTTAGACCCCGAGAGGTCTGGCACCATCTTGGGTATGCCATAGTCACGAGTGCCAGTAGAACCGACTTGCAAAAAATAACTTCTTCGGCCTTTCCTGGATATTATGTCACGGTTATTTACCCGTGACAGTAAATAGAGAGCAGCTAGGTTAAGTTTGTGACTGATACTAAGATATTGCGCCGAGGATGGTTGTGAAAGAATTTACAATTGGATCTGGAGCAAAGCGGTTTGACAATAATTACATTAGTACTAATCTCGGACAAACCACAAGTTTCTTAATCCAACAAAACGCTACTTAGGCCAGTGTTGGTATGTCTAGTCAGGGTGCACGGAAACCCTCGATCTGTAAGAAAATCCGGCGTTATATGAGTGCTTAAGTATGCACATACCAAGCTATTAGTGCTTTTGCTACGTAAATGATAATTTTGCAATGAGGCAAATGCGTTATTTTTTAACTGAAGTGTCTTACGTGGTTGAGATGGCTAGCCAGAACTCGGAACTGCCAGACCATGTAACGACAATTGACACTTTAAGCCTCAATATTCATAGCACAATCATCAAACAAGTACTGAGTTTTAAAGCCATTCAACAGTGTACATAATTTTTAGAAAAAAAATTTAAATGACGGGAGACCGACTACCTTTGGCCGATCGAGGAGCAGACTTGTTTTCAAACAATTAGAAAAGCTCTGCATATTCTAAAGGTTACTTTCTGATCAGTGATAGATTTATTCTTACCAATTTGTTATTTTTAATTCGCATGTTTGTTAAAGGAGAAAAATAAGTTTAATTGAAAGTAAATTTATTGCGTTTCTCTTAGACGAAACACTTGCCTAACAGAGCCTCTCTCCACCCATGTGTATGACTGCCACTAGGCGAATTTAATGCTGGGTGCAATCCTGTGATGGACACTGGGGCATCCTATCCAGAGTGGAGTAGAAATACTCCGAGTTGCTTCATGCTACAGAAACCGGGAAAAGCTCCGGCCTGATGGGCCACTTGGTCTGTAAGCAGACTATAACGTGTCTATTTGGCGTGCATCTTATTGAGGAACTGACGTGGCGCTCTTCTTAGCCGATTTTTTATCTTCCGTTTTAAACGTCATGCTGATCTGCTTCTTTTTTTCAGCCACTATTTGTTATATATCTATCTATTCGATATTTATATCTATCAATATCTATTCTATTCTAAATGCGCGTATAGGTTTGGATCCGTTCTGTTGTTTACTACTCGTGGTGCACTGGATTGCAAGTTTTGGACCGCTCTCCTTAACAGGTCAATTTGACTACCAGACTTCCCAGGGGAGGCGGTTTCCAACAAACGCTAACCTTTTACATAGCTTTTTATTATATTATTGCCAATAAATGGTGTATAAAACTTTGCCTTCGGCAGAGAGTTAAAAATATTTTGTTTACTGCATCTTCAATGGAAACGATTCTGTTATCGAGCAAATAACAGTTTTACAAAACGTTTCTGTTAAGAAGAGAAATGCCGTTTTATACACCTTGAAATGACTGGTTTTGATTCTTTCCTTTTATTTAATTAGCTTCGACTCTGTAAAGCCCTAAATTTTTATACCTATTAAGCCTGAAAATTAATAAAGACACCTTTAGGGAAGAGCTTTTCTGTGTAGTCCAATATAGTAGCTCTTTTTTACGAGTGATGGTCAATTCGGCGGCGCCTGGTTCGCCTCGTTTCTATTACGTGGTTAACAGACTCGCTAGTAGTCTAATTGCTAAATTTAATGAAATTAACAGATTTTGACCTGAGAAACTTCTATTTACGCATAATTTTTCGTCCAGTTTCAAGTTCCTAAAGCATAAGGAAACAGCAATTTTGTTGTTTGGCAGTGAAGTCTTACAACAACCTGCAGTTATGCCTTACTAAGAATGACATTTGTATAACCAGACGTGTAATTCATATTTAAGAGATAAAATAATAATCTGAACAACTGACTTCGTGATGATTATAATCCTATAAAATCATAGCTAATCATTGAATTATTACAGCCCAGCCGAGCGTGAAACAGCAGCAGTATAAAGCCCGTTACTAAGACAGCTATGAATACTTAATAGCTGTGAGATGAATAAGAAGCAATAGAGGACGTGATCGCCCTAGTGGGACATTGTACTCTTACGTACGAGTACGTGCAGGCATTTTTGAATCATTTAAGTTTTTGAAGTAATTAGAAGCTATGGGATTATTTTTCCAAAGCGAGACAAGTGTCGTAATCCTATTCATGAGCCCACACGGAAACCTGACCAACGACAAATCAAGTTATCTTGTTCTTCGTCTGAGGGTCGGCACACACTAGGGGACATGTTGCGGTTACCATGAGGCGGGGATATTCCGTAGCAAATCATTGTTCTTGTGTGGCACTGATGCCCGTTTTGCTACGGGAACAAAATTTTGTCCCGCTACATAATGCATAAAATTCAGCTGGTTTGAAATCGGGGGCACTGAAGCAAGGAGAAAACGACCTCAGTTTTTAATATCGCATCGTGTGCACTGGACTTAATGCCTCCAGCCGCTTCGTGTGCACTTGCACTGCTCCTCCATCATGAGTCCTATGCCTGCACATAAAAGGGCGTGTCCCCGCTTCATGGACGTCGCTGTAACATGTTCCATTTGCCGCTATTACACTAACAAGTCAGTGGGTGGCGCGGTGGCCTCATGCTTAGTGCAATCGAGTCCAGAGCAAGCAGTCTGGGTTCGAGCCCTTGCTGAGATAATGGTTTTGTGTTCTGTGCGATAAGCTCCGGCCTGATGAGCCCCTTGGCTCGTATGCAGACTTTACCTTTTACCACTAACAAGTCACTATTCGATAAAAAAAACCGAAACGTAATTAGATACTATTAAAGATTTTAAAAAATCTCCAACTGAATGTAGAAAGTAAGCCGGAATTGCTTTGAATTTGATTCATTTTGCCTTTTCACTTTTGCGATTTTCACTTGAGTGTGGAAATTTAAAATTAATTAGTTTTGCATTATTACGAGCCAATTTTTGATCCAATCAAAAGTAAAACCAAAACCAATCGCAAGTCGCTCGATCACGTTTTTTCTGCACCTCGCTTCAGGCATTTGTTCTTACTCTGAGTTTCGATTGGTTCGTTAGATTGTCTGTTTTCTTTGAGGTTCCATCTACCAATCTAATGCGGAACGAAAATCAATAACGGCGGACTATACTTGGTCACACGCATTTTCCCACATTTCGCTACGGTAACTTATTCTTGCTTCGTCTTCCAATTTGTCCATTTTCCTGTTTACACTAATGCGATTGGCTGATACAATACCCAGTCAGGCCGTTTTCTTTTAGGAACCAACTGCAACTCAACTGAAACATATTGGTTTATTTGGTTGAGGCGTCCCGATAGGAACTGCTTGTAACTGAAAGTGTTGCATAATCTATTTGCGAGAATGTAAAGATGTAAAGAAGAAGAGGAACTGGATTTGTTTTATTTTATGTATTCAGGGCTACAACCTTGTTAAACCGATTGGCCACCTTCAATCTTCACTGGCCTGCGTCATCCCATCAGCAAAACTATTCTAGCTTGCTGATGACGAGAAAGAAAAATTGGGTCGACAGCAAAACATCGACGTACGCGGACGGGGCTATGGGATGCGAGGTCGGAATTTGGAAAATGCCGGTTGCATTCGTACGGGAAGTCTTACTACGCAAATTAAACGGGTACATCAGCCGCTCCTTTTTAGCGCCAGCCGGTACCTTTTCCCGGCTCTCTTCCACCTTGTCGCCTCAATTAAGTCACCAATAAACAGTTGAGCCTCAAGCTAGCTATCTTTTTATTTATACTCTCTTATCCCTCTATCTGGAAATCAAATAATTTCTCTTGGATATTAATTTTCATTCATTTACTATTTTCAACTATTTTTTGTTTTCTTTGAGATTTCGACATAGCGGGTTCAAATGTTCAATCCGCGCCTTTTAAATGCGTCAACGCATCATAACTTTGACTTTTTTTTCAGTATTGTTGTCAACTTTTGCATTGGTTAATGATTTATTTTATTCAAAGAAAACAGAGTTAATTAACTTGACTGAAAACTTCGGTTATATATGTAAAACCCATATATAAGAGAATAAAAATTAACAATTTTTTTAACTGGTGAAGACGACCTGCTTTTCACAGGCCAACCAAACTGTTGCATCCGGAGTTTTAAAATCCAAACCCTTCCTTCTTACTTTGCAATGTCCTGAACTGGAAGAATTTAGCTCATGATAATATTATGATCAAGTGCCGAATTCTCAGAAAGTACTAACAAAAATTTGTTATATGAGACACTGTGAGAACAAAGAAGTTAATCCGCACTAGCTAGTTGACATGGCAGAATTAAATCAACTTGAGCTGGTAAAGACATCTCTACAGATCTTCTGGCCTGAAGTTGTTCAAAGCATGACTTTCAGTGTGTTGCATGAGTTTTTTCTCCAGCGTAGCGTGCCCCTCTGTCTTGTAATTTTTTAAATGCAAGGACAATTCTTTGTTCACTGATTCCCTGGTACACGAACCCCCTTCAATTGACGTCATGAGCACCTTCAGTGCCACGAAATCAGGCTATTTTATCAATACAACAACACGAAATGTGACGCCTCTGAGCCAGACGCTGGTTTGGATTCTAAGGTTTAAGGTTTAAACATCAAGTTGTAAGGGATATGGCTCACAAAAACGGCCTCGGAGTTTCAAATATATCCTTCGAATAAACCTGTTTGGGGCTCTATGCGAGACTCGACTTTCTGGACAATTACGTAGTCATCTAACTTAAGAGCTGAAAATGGCAAATTGCATCATCGAAAAATGCTAATTCAACATTTTTCTGATTGCCACTCAATGACTCATCTTTGTCGAAACGGGAAAGAACTTAGACGGATTTACGTACTTACAATCCGGAGTTTTCAAAGTTAATCATTGACAGCTAGTACTAGTTGAAAATTTCCTTCAAACATAATTCTGAACGCCGGACGCTTATTTGTGTAAGCTCGCCTGATGCTATATTTCTACACTGTATGCTGTAACTAGCATTAATTAAAGGGCATGTCTAAGAGATAACGCATGGTCTCCATTGTTCGTTTAAAGATGTACGTTATAAGATTACTCCCTGTAAACCTCCTGACTGTCTTTAGTGTTTACATAGTATCACGAACTCTCCAGTTGTTACAAAAGGACCCGAGTTGGTTAAAAAAAAACACAGGTTTAACGTCATGGTAACAGGAATATCAATGGCACTTGAAAAGCTAAAACTGAAAAAAAAAATCAAACAGAAATCAACCTCAGCTTTCTACCCAGAAAAACAACCAGCTGGATCATGTCCAGGCATTTTTTATACTCGTTTGCGAGTTTTTTGGACGTGTTTTTTCAAAACCAGCCGAACTTGTCCCCAAGGAGTAATTTCCAAAGAACATTGAGTCGCATAACATTGTTAAATCCTTTGAGTATTGTGGACGATGTGAGCTCTTGCATAGTGTGCACACAATCTATCTTATCAACACGAACGGTTTTATACCTCAAAAAATTACAGACAGAAACCCATCTTTCAAACAAGAATCTAATGTTGAGGAACCTTTAAATTCTGAGGCTTAATAGCTGGAAATGTTTTAGAACACCAGTAAAAGACATTGCCTGTTTTTTTGGCGCGCGCTTGATGATATTAACGTGCGGAAGACAAAAGGGTCTATTTGCTTAATTCTGATTTGCCACGACAGTTTGTTTTTAAAGTTTTAAAATAGACGAGGAAGCCTGTCTTGCGATGAAGACAGGGTGTTGATTGAAGAAAATTGGAAATATGCTGAAGGCGTCCAAATAAGTGTGTCAGGGATCGCTATTTCCTGCAAAATTCAATGGCAGGTATTACAGTATCGGGATATTGATTGTATGCCGTAGCCAATGAAGCAAGAATGTAACTCAGGCGGATTTCAAGAGAATTGAGCAATCTATTGTTTTAAGGCATCCAGTAGGAAGATCTGGCACGAACCACTTATTAGCATTATTTTTTATGATTAGAAAACATCTGGAGGGTTGTTAAGGTCTTCATTCTACACCCGGATCTAGTGCAGTCAACATGTTTGTTCAGATTTTTCAAGCCGTCCAAATGTTCGCAGCTTACAGCATGTTAGTGCTGTTTTTTACAATTGGTTCTTTGCTGAAATCGGCGCCTGCTTTCCGGAATTTCATCATCGGAGCTTTTGATGCGGTTACCAAAGTAAAGTTACCGGTAACTTCGTATTGGGACTCTTTGTTCACTGATCAAATGTTCCAGAACGTATGGCATAGCGTGGCCTTAGACATGAACAAGAAGATCAAGTTAGGCTCGGAAGCGCCCAACAGCCCAGTGGTGTCACTAACTGGAAAACACTGTTTTCCTTTATTACAGATGTCCAAATCAGGGCGGCCCCTTGTTTTAAACTTTGGCAGCTGTACCTGCCCAATATTTATGAGCCAGCTAGATGAGTTTCAGAAAATGGCCAACCACTTCAGCCACGTCGCTGAGTTTTGTGTTGTTTACATAGAAGAGGCGCATCCATCAGACGGATGGGCGTTAAAAGTAAGTAAATGTTTTATGTACCTTTATAACTGAGAATAAAACCCAGAAATTAATTTTTGCTTTACAAAACAATTTTAACGCGGTCAGATTTAAGAAACTAAGAAGTACTAGCACAACTTCTCTTTGCAAGCGTTCTACATCCTTTAGCGGTCACCAGTGTCACATTCTAGACGCCAAGTAGCATGTGACAGAAATAAGATATCCCTTTTCCTACTGATCTTTGCAAGCTACATGGCTGCACGGTTATCGATCGAGACTGAAAGTCCTACCTCGGAAGTGTTCCTTCTCACACCATGCATTCGAGACAACAAAGTGTTTAAAGGCTTTTATTTTAACTTTTCGCGTCTTTTCACAGGGGAACTACGAAATCAGAACGCACAGAACACAGGCCGAAAGATGCCGTGCAGCGTGTGAGGTGGCGCGAAAAATTCCCGGATGTCCCGTGGTGGTTGATACAATGCTTGACGCAGCAAACATCGCTTACGGTGCTCTTCCCATCCGCTTTCACATCGTCCAGAACGGAAGGGCAGTTTACGAAGGCGGGCCAGGACCTATGGGTTACGACATGAAAGGAGTGAAGGAGTGGCTGGGAAGATATACCGCGAAATCGTCATAAACTCGAAAAGGTTTATCATCAGGACCTGTGAACTACAAAAACCATAAACCCAAAGAGGTGATCGCGGATATGGACTTAAATGAAAAATAATTATTGAACAGTTGATGACACAACTTTAGGAACACAATATCGTGTGTTGTCTTTGGACTACCGAGATTCCATAAAAGAACTTTGTTCAAGTTCCCAAATCAATGCCTCTTTAAAGTGTGTGAAACATCAATCACACCACATATTCAAAGACAAAGACAAATCAGTAAACTAACCGACAGATTCATTGAAGAAGAAGTTCTTTAACCTCGTTTGCTCGATTTCTATATTTATATAAATAAATTAAGCTAGTATTATTCGTTTGCCTTTCGAGAGCTATACAAAGTTTTACTAGCCGTATAGGAAACTAGTAGACAATTGTAAAATTGTAGTTGTAAAAACGTTAAGCAAGAGGCAGAGTGAAGCGATTTATTTATAAAGCTATATATTTTTATATCATAAAACAACTTCCAAATAAAACATAGAAATATATCGATCTTGTATATTGTTACTTTCTGACCGACAAACTGGCAATCCTCGGCGGCAATCCAAAACAGTTAAGTAAAGGTTTTTTCTAGGTCCGACACGGTTAATCGAAATTAACTTGTCAGAGCTACATAATATATAATGCAGGCTTTATATTGGTTTTAGTCACCTGACTGTTAGTAAGACCTAAGGGAGTAGTTTTATCGAAACGACCAGTAAAACAGCACCTCATTAGCCCAGTTTATGAACAGACCCAACTCACTGACCACACAAGCAAACACGATCACTTCGATATTGAGAGGTCATAGGCTGGCCCTTTGTTGACCTTACGCAGGCTTATTCTAAGATATTTCAAAATTTATTGCCCATCATAAAAAAGATTATTTAACTTCTCGAGAATACAATGGTTAACAGAAGTGAATAAATGTCGGATTTAGCAAATTTAATTAACTTGTTAATCAAAATTTTATCTATCATCTTATACTTTTTCATCTTAACCTTTTACTGTTGTGTGTTTACTACAAGGTCGAGACCTTCCTGTCCGGGCACGAGTATTCTGCTGTGAGTACTGGGATTAAAAGGTATGTTTCCATTTCAGCCCAGCGAGAATCGTACGCAGGCGCAGAGCTCTCGCATCAAATATATATCATAGCCTTAGCCATGGAGTTGAGTGGAGCACGCTGTTAAAATAAAGTTTTAAATTGCCTTATCATGCAGGTCTATAATATCTTGTTTGCGTGACATACCTTCAAATCATCCATTTTAGCCTATAAAAATGTTGCTCATGTCCAAATGTGTCACTGTGGGAAGACGGGTAAAGTGGGCGGGAGTCCGTACGGGAGGCGTGAAAACAAAGGGAAGGAAGAGGATCCCCAGAATAACAGGAAAGGCGTTGGCAGATTTTTTTGTCCAATTTTTGCGGATTTTCTTGCAGTAGAATGGACAGGAACTACCAGAGAAGGGCAGGGGTAGGCAGGTCCAGGATCTGCTTCAAGTTCTAAGAGGGTTGCTTCTTTGACGCTAAGGCTGCAATCACTCCAACACGATTATGAAATATATAATGGTCAGATTTATTTTTGTTTCTAATAAAGCGATATAAATGGATATAAAGTTCTGCGTATTAAAATAATCTAACCCGTCATTACAATCACTTTTTCTCTTTTAACGTCCGCTGTCTAGATATCAAAGTGGTTTTACTCTGGTCCATAGGCCGTTTATAACTTTAAACTTCATGTAGATTTCGAAGTTCAATTGACATAAAATTAACATAAAATTAACATAAATTTCTTAATTAATGTTCACTGTAGACTAACGTTTACTGTAGACTAGGGTCTCGATGTACTAACGCGATCGTGAGTATTTTGACAACTTCCCTCTTTTTTGTCGTTTAAATTGTGGTGTAAATGTCGCTTATAACCTTCAACTTAACGTATACGACGAGATTCAAACTGAAATTAACATTGCAAGTGTTCGCTGTACACAGGGTCTCGGGGTACTAACAGTACCATGAGTATTTGTAACAGTCTCCCTCTTTGTCGTCGTTTAAAATGAAGTTTCGGTTGTTCCTGAGCACACACTTCGTGAAGACCCTATGCTGTCTTGTTCGTGTCTTATCAGCATCATCTCTAGCAAAACATCTTCATCCTCTTCCTCCTCTTCTAAGATTGAGACGTCCCTGAATTTGCTGTGCAAGATTGCTAGCTTTCTGTTCAACACATTATAACGGTTTTTTGTATTAATGATCCTATAGTCATTTTCATCCTCACTTGAATCATCCACAAACCATTTTTGCTCAGGTCCCACGCGAGAAGAGAGCAAATTCACACCCAAGATTGCTTTCAAGCGTTTCATTATGAACTCTATAAGCTCTGGATCAGTTTCTGAAGGCATAAGATGTTCTTCTCTGCTCTCAAAAGCAGCGTTTATGATAGAAACAAACATGTTGAGAAGAATGAGTTCCATAAGAATGCTGTAACAGAAAAATAAGGCCGGACCAATAACTCGATCAACTTGTTCCAAATCATGAAAATAGGACGCGCCAAGGAGCGCATTGAGCATGGCTTGAAATGCCGATGGAAGTGAAATAAAATCTTGTAAATGAGCCCCGAATGATATGTGAGACATGATTACAAAAGGGAGAAACCAGAACGAAAATTGTACCATGAATTGAAGAATTTCCTGCCGCATATTAGAAAACGTTTGATTTAAAAGTTTGATGTGGCTGTTGAACCTCAACAAGTACAAGAACTTGATCGTTGTAAGGAATACCACAAACGCGATCATGTACGTGTCAATTTCGTTCCACGTGAGCAGCATCGAAAAGCTGACAAATAGGAAAGGGTTATCGCTCAGGTCTTTCATAGTTGTGTTAATACTTATCATCTTGACAAAGTACAACGCTATGGACACGAGCGCGAAAAGGACCTGCAGAAGATCTACCAAATTCCAAAATTTCTTGAAGAATGCCAGCCTTTGATGGTACATACGTTTGATAACTTTGTAAAGCAAGAACAAAATAACTAAAGCGATGATAAGCTCCGCCGCTAGTGCGACGTTGGCGAGCTCTCCTATGTATCTGTAAACGCGTGTGGTATCAATTCTACGGAATGTCTCCACTCCGCCAGTTGGCATGGTTTCCACTAGTAGAGAGATAACACTGAACAAGTTCACTTGGGGGTTGTAAACAGTAAGCTCTACGAACACACCCCGCGTGCGTCGATCAATCCATTTGTGATGCGCCAGTTCTTCGATCACTTCTTGCGCCTTAGCGGGGTAGTAACCAAGCTCTGCCACATACCCTCCCCCTGAATATACAGTTGTCATACCCCACAGCGGAACGCCTTTGAGCTCCGTAGCTGTTTGGTAACGCCAAGGCCTGGGGCACATGTCATACGATATGTTTTCAATTGGAATGTTAGGAGGAACAGGGACCCATTCAGGTTTATAGAGGCTTGTGTCTTCGTCTGCAAAGCTGTACAGTCCATAACAACCTCTGGCTAAATATCGTATAAATGGGACATTACTGCACGTGTCTGCAAAATAGACGATTTATGTACATTTAATTTTGATTTCAGTTAAGTAGATACTCCGTGAGAGTTTTAATTAGTCTAAGGCAAAAGGTAGGTTAATGTGAGTCAAAATTTCCAAAAAATTAATGCGCAGCAATAACATGTTAATTTTTTTCCTAGACGATCAAACATTGAAAACATGTTCATTTACAGAACAACGAAATGATGGATTTGTGATGACGTGGAAACGTTTACAGGCCGATGAAGACACGGCGATAAAGAAGCAGACAAACGAGAAGATATATACAGACAGACAAACAGACAGACAGAGAGTCAGGCATACAGACAGATGTACAGACAGACAGACAGACATACAGAGGGAAATATTTTCAGTCGAAAGACAGACAGATAGTCATCAGAAGAGTTAGAGAGGTTGAACCTGCGATATGGGTAGATTTGCCCTATTTCCCTTTCCACTGCCCTGGTTTGGTGCGACTTGCAATGAGCCAAGGATCTGGTCAGTAAAAGCTCGCCCACTCTTTTATATTCTGCCCTCTTTCTTACCATTCAGAACTCTTAGCTGCCTAAGACGCGCCATGCCAACAAGAACTGAATTCCTGTCAATCAAGAGTCCATTTTCTGAGTCCGCTGGAGGCATTCCGTTATACCATGGACCGACAAAAACAGCTGGAGCGATACCTTGGAGAACCCAGTACAAAATGCCGGAAAAATGTTGAGCCTGTAGAGTGAACAGAAACATAAATTAGCAATCAGACGAAACATTATTTTCGTACAGTTTGATCTATAATAAAATTATTTTCATGTTAAATAAAATTCCCAAATTAAAAAGAATGTTGCAACATTTACATTATGATTCTGTCAATTCCGTCTTGACGTCCTTCCATAAATTGTCACTGCAGACGAACACTCACTGAGTAGTTATTCGCGAACAGACTGTGCAAGGAAACCCGTTATCAGCAACTCTACTCATCGCTCCTCTACTGCTCTGCTCACGATATTTGTAGTTTGAAAGTAACAGCAAAGCTAATATACCATGAAAAAAATTTAATTCTTTGAACCCGAGAGTTCGTCTGGAGTAATCACCGGGTGACGATAGCCGCTGAAGATGAGGTCCGCTCAGGTTGTCGAAACTTTAATAACATTGCTCTCACCAGGTGAACAAAATTAGTTTGAGTGAGTCAAAAATCAAAATGTAGTATATATTAGACCATATACGTATTCTTGGTATTAGAATGCAGCGGACAATTTAAAATGAAAAACAACAAATTCCGTTCCGCGCTGAAAATCCCCAAAGTCTCATAGGAGCGTTTTTGGCCACTCGCTCATTAAAAAGAAATTATTGTTATTTGCAATTAAGAAGACTCCCCGCATTAGCCTCAGTTGCACGCTAGTTCCAGTCCAATACCGAGAATACGAATATGGATTCTTCACATAAGTCCCTTTTTGTGTTGCTCACTTTCAGCACGAAGTGTATAACTTAGGAACGCCCAAAAACAACTCACCGATATGGGGAATATATTCTCCAAATGATTGGTCATCTCGTACGCGATTGGAGCACGGTGACCATAAGCCACTATGAGTAAAAGGAGAAGAAACAGAGAATAGAACAACACATCTGTCATTACTTCTGACGACTTAATTTCTTTCATTCTTTTCATCTTCGCCTTTTGTAGCACATTTTGCTGCAACGGTAGAGAATCTTCCCCTGCGATGTCATCACCTAGCTGAACCTCGGTCGAGTGGGCACTTCCTTCATCATCATCATCACCTGTCTTTGCTTTACGTGTTTTAAATCGACGGTGCTTTTCTCTTTGCTCCATGGAAAATTTTAAGACAAAAGCAAGCAACGCTGAAAACAGGGCAACTTTTACTGGCTGAGAGATCGTGGCATCTTGAATAAAAGACACAAAGAAGGACAAAAGCCACTGTTGTGATCGCTCACTCCCCCACTCGAGGGAATACATCAAGGTGAAGAATGCTGAAACAAACACCGACACGAAGCATACTATCCAAGCCAGGTAATATAGAAAGCGGTAGAAATATCTTTTCCTTTTTTCGTTGGTTATTTTAGAGTCATCTGTCTTGAAGTCGAAAGTGCTCTCAGAACCAGAGATGATGGTAGACATACTACTTGTGATATGTAGTTGGTATGGCAAGGGAAGGTACTTAAGCGACGATGGCCTCTGTCCGAATCGTCCACTAAATGTCGATAACTCTGTCGTAGGTAGCATAGTTTCTTTAGGCAGCGTATTTTTGGATTTCTTTTCTGTTACAGGGATAGTCGTTGAGGATGATTTACGAAACAGCTGAGTCATGCCAAAATTAAGGGGAAATATGATCAGGCTGCTCTGGATTCCTATCATGAGTTGACGCATGCTGATCTTTATGGGACCGAGATAAAATACAGGAGAAGTGTCGACTTTACCGTCATCGTAAAACATGGCGTTTGCGATCATTGTGCTGAACAGAATCGACAGACAGCACGAAGCCCGCTGCACACGAGTAAAGCTGCTCGCCGGTGGTTTAGCGGCTACTGAAACCCAGAGATGCTCGTCATAAAAACCATCTGCACTGTTTGACAAAAATAGGTGCTTATAATTAGACATTTCACCGATGTTTGCCACGTAGATTACTTTCTCCGTTTTCCCATCATCACTTTCAACTGCCAACCACTCTCCACACATGAAGCTCCACCTTTCGTCACTCAGAGTGTCCCGGACAACCACGTGATCGAGGTTCCAAGAGGGTTCATCACCCGTATTGTCATGCCAAATATGCAGATATAGCAACTGGCCTAGCGAGCTTGGAAGATAGATAGTACAGGTGACAACAGAACCTCTGCTAAACTTCACTTTAGTAAGCTTGCTCAATGGAATTACACCGCTGGATCCGTTTTCTCCAACTATGATGAAGGCAACTTGAGCTGTGGTTCCCGAATTTCTTCCTTTACTGGTACATATAGTAGCTTCATAAGCGTTATGATTCCACGGCTTTCCGATGACGACTATGCCTTTCTAGAGAAGTATAAAATAAATTCATCCTGAATGCGCAGCTGTATACTTTCACTGATCATTACTATTCAGACGATAGTTGTTTCGTTGAGCTAGAAATCATTTCCCTAGAAATCATTTCCCTTCTCTAATTTAACAGATCCCAGCCCTCCCTCTCTCTTCAAATAAAATAAACAATGTTAGCTTGGGATTAAAAGTGAGAAAATAACATAAATAAAAAAATAACTTGTTTTGAAGAGAAGCCAGTTGATACTGAAGACTAGATGTAAATAT
>Ga0126337_10001183_pt1 | contig 15308 bp, 11 predicted proteins | sample DipCmetagenome_FD_92527 | JGI IMG/M metagenome (GOLD analysis project Ga0126337, IMG submission 92527) | Coral microbial communities from La Bocana,Puerto Morelos, Mexico - Diploria C A metagenome | ecosystem: Host-associated > Invertebrates > Cnidaria > Coral | place: La Bocana,Puerto Morelos... | reverse complement strand
TTGGGTCGGTCCGTATCGTGAAAAACTGTGACCTCGGGCTTGAAAATGCTGCCCGAGGCCTGCGGCCTCGGGCAGCATTTTCAAGACCTCGGTCACAGTTTTTCACGATACGGACCTCCCAGCGGGTAAATAACATATATGTATGTTTAAACCTGACTTGTAATTTTTTTATGAGACCATTTTCCTTCAACTTTTTGCGATTATCAAAGCAGATCGATGTAACAGCTAAAAACGATAAAATACGGTATTTTAATATTGAATATAATATTTGTAATTTCGATTTTTACTCGTCGTCAAGGGCACCTATTTTGAACTAAGTATCTTGAAAACTCCGAGGTATAGCCAATTTGAAAACCTTAGGAATTCGTCAAGTGAAGTTAAAAAGTGCGAGACAAGTATTTCTAAGAGCACGATTTCTGTATTCATGTGAATTAATGGCAAGGAAATTACCCAGCACTCGACTTTGATCTAAAGCAAAACTTGCATTCGTCAGTGGCTTTGCGTCATAATTGATAGGGCAAAACTGAAAAATACACTCATTCTGGTAAAGTAAAATTGTATCAGCGTCTTACATGAGAATTAATCTGGACATAGAGACACTATTTAATAAATGCTAAAATGTTTTGCTTTACTCAGACCAATCTTTCACGTCTTCTGGTAGTAGCGACCCGCTGGCTGAGTTTTCATCTTATATCTTCCATCGTATGCCTGGCGCTAGCAAGGTATATTTTCAGCAGTTGTCGGTAAAGGAATGCGCACAACTGTGTCTCCAAGTCGCAGAAGGAAATATATTCAACTGCACTTCCTTTGAATACGTTACCGCTACAACTGATTGCTTTTTGATGGATATTTTGTGTGAAGATCACAAGCTCCTAGCTGATAATTCAAGACACTTTTACCAACTAGAAGGTTAGTGCTGTTAAATCAATGAGGTAGGTGATAGAAGTTAAGAAAAACGGAAGTAAGACTGACGTATTTTTAGAATACCACACACAATTTTCTAACCGGCACCAATTAGTAAGAGTAAAACATTACATCATCTTTTCCCTCTCTTCCTCCAAACCATGTTGGCTGTTGATTTATTCAAAATGTACAATTTCAATGACGCAAGGGAATGACACAATGACTACAAGAGTAATGTCCAGATGTCAAGAGCCGAATATCCCAATGCTGCTAATTGGAAATCAGTACTCAGCTTGTCATTTCTGTAGAGTTGATTTTAAATTTAAAGTGTAGATTGCTCAAATCAAGTACTAATTGAAGGACAAAAGAGAGAGAAAGTTGTATGGATCACTTATAAAACTGAATTTTTAGTACTTGATCTTCATTATTTAGTTGATCTAGTTGAAGTTGGGGACAAGGATTTTTTTTCTGATAACGAAATTTAAAGTGGTTATTCTATTTTTATTACTTTTTGGAGTCGAAATAGATCCTTCTTATTCGTACTTTCTTCTCTGACATTCCAGGAGCAAATGAGAAAATTACATGTGCGACAATCTCTTCATCATCCTCTGTGACCTCTAGCTTCATACAGTCATTAAGCACTGTTCACACCTCGTCTGTATCAAGCAAGGGCTCACCGGGTTTGTATAACAATGTTTGAAGTAACTGACTACATATATCAGATTTGTTCATGTTCCAAACAGCATGATTTACCGGTTTTCATCAGTGTCTTGATCTTTTATTTCAGGATTCCATAACCTCAGTGTTCAAGTCACCATACTTCTTAGAAATGAGTCCTGGAAAGTTAGTTTAATTAACACAAGCAGCCTCATGTTTATGAACATTTCCTCCCGTATAAAACAAAATGTAAGTTCTTTCTGTTGTTATCCTGATCTCAGAAACATTTTCCTTTCCTAATTCAATCGTTTTTCTTATAGGTGTTTCAAGATTTCTCTGACAATAGTTCTCTTCTCGAAGTGACAGTTCTTCAACTAAGGTAACATGAACAACTTATTTTAATTGGCATTAACAAAACGTTCTCTTTCACAAACATATTTCTTTTTTTTCTACAAATTTTTTGGTGAGTCGCACTTTTTTAACAATAAAGTTAAAGGAACTTTGTCACGGATTTTAACAGATTTTTGAACAGCCAAAATTTATATTTGTGTCAAAGGAAAGCAAAAAGTAATAGTCCAATTTTATTAACAATTGCCATATTAGAGCACAGAAACTGTAGATGGCTACGATGGAAATGGATTACAACTCGAAAAGTTTAGCTAAACTTTTCAAGCTGTTTCCGTGCTTCTTCGAAAAAATCGATATTTGTAGCCGTAGTTGGGTTTCTATCCACATATCAAGGGAATATCTTCTCTTAGATGTTCAAAAATAATGTTTTTCATGGGTAAAGTTGCCTACCACTGATTTTAGAAATGTTAAGACCAAAAATCTGCGAAATCCTCGTGACAGAGCTCCTTTAAACATTCCGTGATAAAAAATGTCATATTTTTCTCTTTTTCTATACACCTGACCACGTGCGTTCACGTTTTGCAATTTACATAAACAGTTTAGAATGCTTCACCAAAGAGCTGTACCAGAAATAAATTGTCTTTTTGATCTCTTTTAATGTTAATTTAATGTCAACACCAACAATCTGTAGATAATCAAATAAACCACAGGCTAGGTTTGTAATTTTACAGAGTTGGGCCTATAAACTCATGATTTAGTTTGTATTTTTGTATAGGAATTCCAGCGGCCTGGTTGCTGTAGAATTTAGTCTGTCCTTTTCTCAAGAGTTTCACATGCGTCATATAAACAAGTTTTACAGTACCCTTTACGAAAATCAGCATTTAGGATTGATTCCAATCGACGTCATTAATGATACGAGTAAGTGCTGGCATGCTAAAATCTATTTGAGCCTGGAAAAGCTTACATTTTTGCCCTTTTGTTAACGGTTACCATTTTTAAACATGAATAAACAAGGTAGTAAAACAAACTCTATTTATCTAAATTTAAATGAAATAAGTTTCCAAAATTTACAAGTAAATAACAAAATGGATTTCATTATTTGGAACGTCCTGTATGTCTGAGGGCTTCCCGAGATGGGGCGAAAACTCAGTCCTTCCCCACGACAATAAAAGGGCCCTGATTTAGTTATGCGTGTCTAAATTGCTTACCTTTGATTTTGTCTTAACATTCTCACTTACTCTTTAGTGAAAGTCAATATATTGCAATTGACTGGGGCTTTACTCGCCATATTGTGTGTATTAATTTCTACTTTGCTTCAATCTTGAAAAAACATGTTTTTTGTCTAAAATAGTTTCATTATACTATTAGTTTTGATTTCTTGTAAGTTTAAGTGCAACTCAGTTTATCTCCTTGGCTTTAGTATTATAGCTTACTAAAACATCTACTTTCTTCTTCATTAGTCCCAGGAAAGCCACCAGAAAATATGAACGTCACAATAATTAGCCCAACAGCTCTTCAATTGTCATGGTCCCCCCTGAGAACACAGGGAATCGTGAACACATGGGGACTTCAAGTCAGCTACCAGGTTCATGACAACAAAACGGACAGCATCCTAGTGGATAAACACCGGGCAGAAGTTAACATCTCACAACTGCGACCTGACACTACATATACCATTTGGGTTATACCTGTTACTTCAAAAGGATTTGGTTTCTCATCGCAAGTTCTCAATGTAACAACTCCATATCGAGGTAATTTTATTTCTTTTTTTTTACTATTTAGAAAAAAAGGGCGGTTTCCCAAAGTCTGTACGAAAGTTAGCAAAATATTCTTAAGCCTGAATTCCGAACGAAGAGTTCAAAATTTACGCACCTTATTGCTTATTGGAGATTTATTGGAGATTTCTCGTTCCTTCGTGATTTCATGTCTTACTTAAGTTACCTCCCTTTTTATGGACTTTCCTTCGGAACCTCCTTGGTTGTGATTTTCTTTAACGTGGTGAATTATTAATGAGCTTCAGACGACTAATTATATTTATTTCCAGCGCCAAAGGACATCATTATCAAATTAACAGTTTTATTTCCTAACGTGACGTGGAATGCCCAGTTTGAGAACAGGAGCAGTGACGTTTTCACGAATTTTTCATCTTTGATAAAAAAGAGCGTAAGTAACAACGATTTAATTATCATAATTGGACCTTTTAACTTTGTTTAACTGAAGTAATCTAAGAAAAATAACTACACCTCGAATGTACTTTATCTTTAGTGAGTTGAGAAAGTAGCGCCTCAATCTCTCACCTGCAGTTCAAATTTACTGTATGTCATACATGTCATATGTCATATGTCATATTCAATGTCTCAAACCTAGATGAAACACAAATCTTTGTGTCACTTTAATGGTTCAATGCGATATGACGAAAAAGAAAATGTAACATAATATTTGCGAAATAACTTTATCTAAATGTTTATAACAAAGTAGTACTACCCAGCAAACAAAATATTCCAAACAATTAAATAAAAGTTGAAAAAATTTTTTTCCTACTCCTCTACAGGTTACAGTTATACATCAAAATGAATCGTCTTACAAAAATATCTCAAGTTTACGATTCAGGTATTTTTGTTACATTCTTTTGAGATATGAAATGTCGCTTTATTTAATCATCGTTGAGGTGATTTTTCTTTTAAATATCTTATTGAATACAATATAAGACAAGATCGCTTAACCCTTTCCGCCTCTTTTTTAATATTTTAGTAACTCAAAAGTTGCAGCTGAGCCTTGGGTTTGGTCAAAAAATGATAACGATAGAGTAAGAAACCCTCTCAAGCACAGGTGATGTAGAACCTGATTACAAACAATCTTACAGGTAGCTCTTTCTTTTTCTCAGCAATTACAGCAGTGGAACTATCGTCTTCAGCGATGTTTCTTACAATGGAGGCCGCAGAATGACGAATTTTTATGACATATATGAAGCCCTTTACAAACAGAAAAGTCTGGGAGACCTTCATATAGAAGTGATGGACGATAATAGTATGTATAATATATAATAGTATGTATAGTATGTACAAGGTCTTGAAAATATTGTCGAAAATATAATCTCTCTCTATAAGAAATCTCTCATTTGATTTTACATCAAGATCGATTTAGTTACGCTTTTCATTCCTTATGTACATGTAACCTATTCTTTATTGCGTGGCTATTTGGGAATCATATCTGATGTAATACTATCAAGACTTGCTTTCAGTCAACAGTGCCGGGTCGTTTCACACTTTCTTAGATTTGATTTTGTTTCCTATCTAGTTCCAGGAAAACCGCCAACGAACATAACTCCACTGGCATTGAGTCCATCTAGTATCGCTATCAACTGGAATCTTCTACAGTCGAATCATTGTGAAATATTTCCTTTGTTGGGATTCCGTGTCTTTTACTCCTTCCGTAATAAAGAAAATGCTATGGTGACACATTCTGTTAACGTAAACAAATCTATTAACAACGTCGTTATTCAAGATTTGGAAAATTTTGAATATTACCTGATTTGGGTACAAGCGATAACTTCGCGAGATCTCGGCCCAAAAAGTAAAGCAGTGAAAACAAGAACGTTAGAACAAGGTAAGAGTCGTTACTGGTTTGTTTTTAAGTAAAGAAGGAAGGAGTTTTCTTTTTCTCTCCTTCACCTGGTAGAGGATAAACTCACACGGTTTACCTGAGGTGAAAACATCAAAGAGCACATTGGAACAAGGATGGTTGAGCGGGAAAGATTTTGAAAGAGAAAGAGCCATCGTATTGTTAAATAAAAAAAGGTTTCAGTTTGAGCTTTCATTTAGCCTCTTCTTAAAAAATTTCAAGAACGTTACTGACAATAATCATTATTTTCGCGCCTTGTTGATGTTCATTTGTTGTTGTAGTTATTAAATTTTGCAACAACAAGCCTGGAGAGTGGTAGTTACTATGGAAAAGTACTTCACCACAAAATCAAAATTAACAGTAGGATAACTGAAACTGACGGTTGCCAATAAAACTATTCTTATTTCGATTGGAATTTCTACATTGTCATTAACTCAACTTCGCTGGGGTGTTGGATGTTGTGACGTTATAAATCATGATGGCGGCGCACAGGCAATGTATAACTCAAATCAAAAAATATATCTACTAAACTTACCATAAGTTTCAATGCAGTCATTAGGTAGTCTTATAATGTACATTTTGATTTATTCTAGTGATTTCAGTGAATGTAACCATACTGTTGCAAGTCCCTTGGGTTCCAGCTCTACTTAATAACACGAACCAGGCTTTTAATAATTTAACAACCAGGATTGAACAAAATGTAAGTACAGTAGTGTCAATGCAATAAAGTTGAATTCCGTTGACTGGTAACAATACGTAGTAAGATAACAATTTTTTGTGTTTGAGATATGAATTTCGAATTAACAGTGTTTTATTTTCCGAGGTCATTGTTGATTTGTTTTTGAAGGTTTACCTCTTGTATGAAAACGATGCCCAGTTACGAAAAGTGATGTGCCATAAATTTACGTAAGTATCCGCTTTCTGCTAGTGAACAACCAACTAATCTGCAATCTTGTAAGTGGTAGTTTGCAATCTTGTAAACTGCATTTTACTGCAACAATAAGGAAAATAATTCAAAAGCAGACGTGTTAAGAGCATAAAAAAATCTGAAATAATTATCAATTTCTATAGTTCTTGATCTTTGAAAAGAATATTAACAAATTGAGGAGAGTTTATATCTTGGTCTTAAATTTTAGAAATGAGAGTGGAAAGACCGCAGCAGAAGTCGAAATCAAGTTTGGCCAACACGTGCTAATGTCTGCTTTTATTCTATTGTACAAAGAGTTGTACGAAAATGGAACTCTGGGAAATATGACAGTGACTCCTATCTCAGATAACAGTAAGTGTTAAGTACTGAAATTCAAATCGATGATTTGTTGCCTAATTAGTCTTTTTTACAATTAATTTTAAGTGTGAACATTATCCGGCATTATTATTTTTATTCTTAAATGTATAAATGACTCGACTTAGGAGAATGATGTTAATGAAAAGTACATTTCTTTGCAGTAAGTGAGTTACACACTTTACTTTTATGACTCCTAAAAGCCTAGAAATCACTTCAAGTGATGAACAATAAGAGAAGAGAAGGAAAAGGAAGATAAGAGAGTGAGGGAAAAAATGAATGACATTCCTCTGAATTTTTTATCGTCTTACTTTAGACGATAAAACCAGACATTTAATATATTAACATTTGCTTGTGGCTACCACTATTGATTGTAACAATTACAAAAAGTAGGATTCTGTTAATAAATATTAAATATTATTATTAAATATTTCAAAAGGTTGTTATCATATTTGCAAAATTTTGGCTTCTTTGCTTAATATAAGATATCCTGTATTCGTGACCTTTGCCAACTACATGTAAATAACATTTTCTTTCTTAATACACAGTTCCTGGAAAACCTCCTACAAACATGTCGGTTAAAGCCACCAATCCAACAAGCGTAGAAATAAAATGGAAATTTGCATTGCCATCTTACGAGCCAGTAATTCCAAACAAAGCTCTGCGGATTTTTTATAAGCTTCAAGGAAATACGACAGTGCAGAATTTTCAAGACACCAACGTTACAACAGGATTTAATACATTGGATAAATTAAAGACATTCTCATGGTACACGATCTGGGTAAAGAGCGTTACATCTCGAGGACTGGGAGTGGAAAGTGACCGGTTTAAAATACGAACCTTGGAGGAAGGTATGGTACCAGGTTACCATAGCGATGGTGTAACCTGCTAAAACATCTTTAAAATTTTAAGTACTTACTTAACTAAAGCACGAACTCGAAGTGTGATCACTAATGAAACACTGATTAACAAAGTCCAAGTACCGCAAAACATGGCTGCTAATATCGTACTCGATAGGATCTCGATAGGTACTTGATCAGCTTGGCTGGGTGAGCATGACGAGAACGAAAAGGTTTTAATGACTGATTTTGCTTTTCAAGGCTGGAATTTTGAATTATCCATTTTTAAAGACATTCTTAGTTATAACACAAGAAGAATCTAATACATATGCATGCATCAGTCAAATCTACTCGGGGGCCAAACCCTTTCGTGTATTACGCCCCTTATTATTTAGGACTTCTTACCAGATGAAGAACACTCCTGATATTTTTTACTTTTAAAAGACTTATTAAGAGCATTTGACAAATTTTTAATTTCAGCGCTTACTGTAATTTTTTCATCGAAATTTAACTCGTTTTTAGCTTTGTAATAATTTTAAATATTTGTTGTTATTACTTTCTTATTGTTATCTTTTCTCAAAAACCTCTATATACTACGTCGATTTTGCGTACTTGTAATATTTACCTCATGCACGGCGTCACTGAAAACCACACTACTGTAAAGTGGGCTTCCTCTTGAAATATCTTAGTTATTGTTATTATATCATTTTGTCATTTGTCATTTTGTGATGTCATTTTTGTTAAAACGTATTATAGTTTTTTTTTGTTTATTTTGAACAAAGGAACGAATGGTTCGATGACTAGCAGGGTATTTATCACTTTGCTCCTGGGGAATATAGCCGTATGATATTAAACTTGGTAATGTTATTCAAATTGGTTTTCTCTTTATATGTTGGTTCAGTTGTTCCTATCAACATGACAGTGAGGTTACCTGGCAGAAATTGGACTGCTGATCTTTTTAACGCAGCATCAGAAGCTTTCTCGAATTTATCAAAACTATTACAAATTAAGGTAAGCACTCGTCATTTGTACTACCTTACTTTCAAATATTTCTTCCGTCACCTCAACTGGTTTCACGAGAGACAAAATTAATAATGAGCAAAACACTTTTTTGAGAAACAACATCGTAGAAGTTAACATGTCTATAACGATTTGCTGTGTAGAATTGTGATCGCTGTCCGTCGAATAAGCTCTGAAATGATTATTTCTTATTTGTTTTTTTAGGTGGAAGAAATATATCGCAACGAAACTCATCTACGTGACATAGTCATCCATCGCTTTAGGTAATCTTAGTCTCGAGCTAAATGGTTTCGTTAGAAGTTCAAGACCACAGATCCTATCTTTAGCACCGTGTATGGGAACCATAGCATCTCAATCTTTTGTGGAAATTACGTGTGCACTCATGCAAACGACGTCTATGTTTATGTGGGCTGCAGTGGCTTGCCAAGGATGTGATGTTGAAGACAGGCCATACAATTTCATTACAATTTGAAGTGAGCTTTCTGCTCATAATAAATATCAATAAAAATGTCTACTAAATAAGGTGAACACGTTGCCAACGAACGTCGATTGGAAGCCTCTTTGTTTATTGTTCTAGGAACGACGGTGGTAAAGTTGTTGTAGACATGGAAATTATCTTCGGTCAATACGTGGAAATGGAACTGTTCATAACTCTGTACCGGGCCCTACACATGAATGGCTCATTTGTTGACTTACCGGTGCAACCCATATGGGATAACAGTAAGTTTTCACTTTACAATTCCATTCAGGAAACAACCCATGAGATGATATCAAACTTTTTAATACCAACTTTCTGTTTTCTCAAATTTTCTAGTTCCAGGAAAACCTCCGCAAAACGTCTCAGGACATGCCACGGGGACAACAAGCATTCAAGTGGAATGGACCACCGTGCCTGTGGAATCTGACGTTATACTGCTCAGCGTTTTTTATGTAAAAACAAGCAAACCAAATGAGACGATTTCGAGAACTGACGTTAACGTCACAAAACGAAGCGTAAAGATTACAAACTTAGGGAAGTTTGTTAACTACACAGTTTGGGTAAAAAGTGTTTCCACTCGAGGTCCTGGCATTTCTAGCATTCCAATCTACGTTCAAACATTGGAGGAAGGTGAGTCTAGGGATTTAAAAAATAATATGTTCTTTTTCTTCTCGGTTCCAATATCTGATTAATAATAGCTGTGATCAAAAAAGAAAGAAAGATCGGGTATTCCATTTAGGAGACTGGCCACAGTTTCCAGCTCTTCTCTAACAGCTATACTTTGAAGTGAAATCCTACCATTGTTCACTAAGTGATGGTACAATAATGGTTTCATAAAAATTCCCAATCTTTGTTAAAAAAAAAAGTTGCAGCCCTCCTTTTTATATACCAGGTTACCAATACATGAACCTGCTAACACACCCCTTATTTCAGCTTTAAGTTCTTATAACTAAAAAACGAGCTCGGTGACTCCATTTTTAATTATTAAATAGGCCATTTCCGAGTTCGCTTGAGCCTCTATTTCAAAGCGAGTCTAAGTGCGAAAGTTTTGTGATGGTAATTAGTTCTGCTTTCCATATGAATAAAAACTCATTTCATTTCAAAGACTTCGCACTTCGACTCGCTTTGAAATAGAGGCTCGAGCGAACTCGGAAATGGCTTTTTGTGAAAAGCATGATAAGATGTAAGTTTTACAAAGTTTAATAAAAAGTTTGTGAAGCAGTAAGAGATTTCAGAGCCACCTTAAATTTCGAAGGTCTCGGGAAGTACTGGAATCGAGCAACTTAAGCGCATTACAGAACTAGTAGTGAAAATCAGTCCATACATATGGGTTATTGACGAAGCGTGAAATCAAGATGGCTGCATATTAGCCAAGTTATTTTTTTTGCGTGTTTATAGACCGAGACGAAGTCGAGGTCCATAAATACGTAAAAAAAGAACGAGGCCAATATCCAGCCATCTTGACCGAACAAGCTTGGTCAATAAAGGATTTATTATATGGGATAAAACACCGAAACAAGATAAATTGTCCTCACGGGACAAAGCCCGCATCCCGAGGGGGCAAGATGGAGCTATCTTGTCAGTCACAGCGTGAGATTCGGTTCATCTTGCCCGCTCACGGAGCTAGTTATACAATAAATAGACGGTAGTAATAAGAATTAATGTCCAGGCCACTAATCTGCTTTTGGTACATCAAGGGAGGGCGCTTATTCGGGACATTGGAAGGAAGCGCACATTAGAATATAAGCGCCCTAGACGCTTTGCGTAAATCTTAGACATTCTTTCGATGCTAAATTTTGTTCTATTTAAAAAAACTGTGAACATTTTGTTTGTAATTAAGTTGTACCAGTAAACTTGACGGTTCGTCTCAACGACGTGAAATGGGACAGAAATCTTTCTGATCCAGAAAGTGACAACTTCAAGACCTTGGCCAGAACCATCCAACAGAACGTAAGAATCATCACCTTAGTATAGCCTTGGATCAGTATATGTAGTTTCAATAACACCATGCTTTCTGCTATAGCCTCGGTTTTCTTATGCCAATTATAGGTATCGACCAAACCACTCTATACGAGGGGACATTTTCTTTTGTTAGTATATCCGAATGAAGTACCTGGCAAGAAGGCATACGAAAAGAATTTGATCACTATATCTAGATTGATCAGCTCCCAGACCATAATAAGTTGAATGCAAACATGATAGTACTATAAATTTCATCATTATTACAAAGCGTGTATTCAAAATACAAGAAAGCATACATATTTGTACGACTTTTTTTAGATACGTGGTTTCATCGGATACTCACCTGGGTATAGATATTCCAATCAGTTCTGAACAAATTTATGTTTAATAAGAATTATTTCATGGAAATTAACCCGCATATTTAGGTAAACGCCTTGTTAATCAATGTTGCGTTCTGAGGTATTCACCACTAGATTAGACACTTGTCTAAGACACATTTATTAACACTATTATCAGTACTAATATTGATACTTCAGGAACCTCTTTTAAATATTTAAATCGTTCATCTTCCTATGTAGGTATACCTACTGTACGGACCACAGTCGAGCTATCTACGAAATGTCCAGTGCCATCAATTTAGGTAAGTAGTACTTTTAAGCATCCCCCTTACACATTGTAACACTACCACACGTTGGTTAAGTATTCCTAAAAATAAGACAAGTTTAGCTAGTCCAGGAAAACTAAACTAAATACTGATATGTTATAATTTCAGAAATGGAAGTGTTTTGGCAGACATGACTATAGTATATGGTCAAAGTGTTGAACCAAAGCAGTTTGCTGTTATTTTCAAAGCACTCTATGAAGATGGAAAACTTGGAAATTTGACCGTCCAGCCAGTTAAAGACAATGGTACGTCAACTCAATAACAATCCATACTTTTTTCATATTTTCTGTTTAGTAGAATACTTTTTTTCGTAATTTGATTTTTTCATTCTTTTAAAATGAATTTGATCCTTTGAATCCCAGTAATATGGGAAGACCGAAAACTTAATTCGATATAATATCTTTAACGCATAACAACATAGAAAGAGTAAAGCTATTTCCCAAAATTGACAAAAGATTATTGAATCGAATACACTGCGGCATGCACTGAATGTCAATGAGTATAACGACATGCGAACACGAGACATTGTTCATCCTCTTGTTTTCCTTCTCATCTGATACTCGAAGACAAGGTTTCTTGAGTCTCTCTAAATTTTAAAGGAATTTTTCAAGGCCTTTTATGCAAATAAATCTACAAACTTGTAAATTTCCTCAACAATGATGTCAAAAGTTCTAATGCATTCCCAGCCCACAATTCGATCTTCTCGCATAAGTTTAACATTTTTACCTAAAAACTTAATAAAAATATAGATAGAAAAATAGATAGAAAATCGACATAATACAAAGATATTCAGCAACCTCGACGAGTACAAAGCTACTAGATATTTATGCAACGATGCGATCTTTTTTTTGGACTCTTTCCTATAGACTTATCCATAAGGAAAAATGGCTTAATTTTGAATAATTTTGCAATATTAATTTAAAAAATTAAGTTCCGACCTTTTTCTTTCCCTACGTATGCAATTAGTTCTGAGTTCTAACATTAGGTAACTGTGATTTTGTGTTAAAGTGCCCGGAAAACCGCCAACAAACGTCAGCGCGAAATCAGACACATCCACAAGTATCAAAGTCACGTGGCTTTGCACGGACTGTCACCAGCACAACACAACAATAGGATTTCTTATCTCTTACAAGCTTGATAACAGCAACCAAACTTTAGCTGTTGCTGTGAACAGAACTGTAAGAGACTTTCTGATCAGCGGACTTAAGAAGTTCTCAAACTACACGATGTTTGTGAGCAGCGTAACGGCAAGGGGAATCAGCATGTCTAGCAAAAGATTGAGCGTACGAACACTAGAAGATGGTAAGTGAAAAAGAAAAAAATATTTGGACTGACTAACTGCGGTGTGTAAACAACGACAGACAACAAAAGCTTTGTTTCACCCCAGAGTTAAAGAAGTAGAAGAATTACAGTGCTATATCAAAGCAAAACTGATAGGGAAATAATTTAAGAGTTAAAAAGGCCAGGCAGCCAGTTAAAAGGTATTTTACATGTTTCGGTCAGGAACACAAAGCAAACAAACACAGACACAAACAAGGAAATAGAATGAAACGAAGTTGAGCTTAATACCAGTAGGCTAACATTTTTACATTGCAAAAGTAAAGAAAAAATATTTAAACCAAAAGAATTTCAAATTAATGGTTCATTAAATAGAAAAAATAGGAATTTATGATAACCAAAAAGGGTTCATACCCTGGAACATAAGTACGGATTATAAATGGAGAACCTGAAAGTATTAGGACCCACTTTCCAAGATGAGCCATCGTAGCAGTAAATCTCTATAAGAAAAGCTCTCTTTACCTGAAAATATTATAGATACAAAATACTTTGATTCAAACTTGAATTTTAGTGCCCAGCCTTGCTCCTGTGAATCTTCGTGCGCATAACATGAGCTCGACCCGTCTTTTGGTTGCCTGGGAACCACTTCCTGAGGATCAAGTGAACGGCATTTTGTTGGGTTACAAAGTGACGTACAGTAAATATGGAGAAATCGACGCCAGAAAACAAAACGTAAGCGCGATGCTGAATTTGACAATATTAAGCGGACTAGAGAAGTTCACAGTCTATCACGTGAACGTGTCGGCGTTCACTCGTGTTGGGAATGGACCAGAAGCAAATGTGACAGCATCAACTGATCAGGATGGTAAGAAAAAGCCTCGAGTCTTCACAGTCAGTTAATTAGTCTGTACATTTAAAAAGCTGTTAAAAAGAAGCGATCAACATCCCCCTCGTCTAAGGAGGTCGTCATTGCTTCTTTCATGCTCAGCAATCTAGCCTGACTCGGCTCGGTGATTCTGTTTTCAGATCGGACCCTAGTATTGATTTTGTTTCTACTGTATTACAGAAAGAGTTTTCTTTGTGTGATTCTCGTTAATGTCCATTTTGACTTTCATTTGCCCATAATTTGAACACTGCGAGCACACAATCTCGTTGAGTAGGAAATTAATGGTTTAACTTTGTCTCTTCTTATTATTTCGTACGTGACCTTACAGGGAAAACCTGTATGTTCTGCGTAAGCCCTGCATAACATTGTAACGCTAAGCTCGTACCGTTGTGGGACTTCTCGAGCTGTGCAAAAAATTGTTTGGTTTACATATGAGTTACATCATGTTATTTCTAGTGCCCAGTCTTCCACCAACGGACATCAGGACATACAACACGAGCTCAACCAGTTTGGAGGTGACGTGGAATCCCGTCCCGCAAGGTTACACTCACGGGATTGTTTTGGGGTACATGGTGCTGTACAAAAGGACGAAGGATTCAAATAATAGCTATATCAATATAACAAGCCCAGTGACGTCTGTACAGCTCACTGATCTCAACAAGTTTACAATGTATTTGGTCAAGGTTTTGGCATTTACAATAAAAGGAAACGGAGCGGTGACAAATGGAACTCAAGCAAGGACACATGAAGATGGTGAGTAAATTATGTCTTCAAAAATTTCGTTTGGGTAATATTAGTTCATTTTTTTTCAAATATTTGAACAACATGACAATACAACAAAAAAAATCGCTAGGTAGCCAACTAACAAACGGGGAGTGGATTTAAATTTTAAGATCCAAACATGAACCGATTTTAAGTAATTCTTGGTTTTCACCCACGTGACTTTTGCATTGACGACGGTTGCTATCCGCCATGTTGGTGCCCAAACAAACTCCGTCGCTTAATAGAGAGATCACAGTGAGAACGAAAGCTTAAATCGGTTCTTTGTGTAGTTTTGTGCTGTGGAAGTAGAAGTGACTGCGATAAACTGATTAGACTTTATCGAATACCTTCAGTGGTATTCGCAACAAGGAGAATTTGAGCAAGAACTGAATACAGAGCGGAGAGAAAAATAAAAGCGCTCAGTCGCGGAGACACGGAATCGAAAGACGTGTTTAACAGAGAACGGATATTTGGGAAGCATTTTATTCTGAAAAGCCAGCTCCTTACTGGCATAAGCACGACATAGATTGGGTTCCCACGTTGTAACTTGCTAAGAAAAATTATCGCGCTAAATTAGGCCATGATGCGAACGCAGCTGAGAGAGATGA
>Ga0126337_10001180_pt1 | contig 15316 bp, 9 predicted proteins | sample DipCmetagenome_FD_92527 | JGI IMG/M metagenome (GOLD analysis project Ga0126337, IMG submission 92527) | Coral microbial communities from La Bocana,Puerto Morelos, Mexico - Diploria C A metagenome | ecosystem: Host-associated > Invertebrates > Cnidaria > Coral | place: La Bocana,Puerto Morelos... | reverse complement strand
CCTAAAAGCGGTTTTTAACTTTACAGTTGCCCCCCCCCCCCCCCCTCCACACACACATACCACCATTGAAATCTTCTCATGACATTCATCTGAACAACACAGGACTCCACCAAAATTTTAACCTGCAGATCAGGCAGTTTAGTTTTGTGTTTTTGTGAAGGGTTGCAGTGAAGGATGTGGAAATTCTTGTCACACCTCATGCTTCCTGCTAACATAATCGTCAATTCATAATGGTTCATGTGCAGTAAATCCAAAAGTAAACAGCCTGTTCTGCAGAAATCATATAAAAATTGTTTTCTATCTTAAAAATACTATTTGCTGCTGCCAACTTAGTCAAGTTAAGCAATAGCCTGCGCCCTTGCCATGAAAGAAAAAGGGCAAGGCAACATATTTTACTGCTGATGATCACATCAAGGCCTTTGATTTTCCTTGAATATATTGAAATAAGTCTCGACTAGTTGATTGCTCATTTGTAGTTTGATACAGAGTAAAGTTTTGCATCTTGTTGAACTCCTGTAGTCCTGTAGGATAATAAGGGCACATGTTAAGTCTGCATACAAGCTTAAGTGGCCCATTAGGCTGGAGCTTATCCTGGTTTCTGTAGCATTAAGTGACTAGGAATACTGCTACTCCCCCCTGGATGGGATGCCAGTCCATCGCAGGGTTACCCCCAGCATTAAATTTGCCGGTACCCATTTATACACCTGGGTGAAGAGAGGTGCTGTGAGAGTAAAGTGTCTTGCCCAAGAACACAACACAATGTCCCCGGCCATGGCTCGAACCCAGACCGCTCGATCCGGATTGGAGCTCACTAACCACGAGGCCACGGCGCCTCCCACAATAATAATAGCTATCACTTAATTAGTAGCCTCCTCTCTCTCGTGGGTATATTACTTTGAAAAAAAATCATCTCCCTTGAATTATTGCCCAACCCCTCAGTCCCCTTGAATAATCCAACTCACCCCACTACCGGTAACACCTGAGCAACATTGTCCTTTCCTCCCCCTATATTTCCTTTAACACCCCCCAAAAAATCAAGAGATTGATTGAGGATTCAAGCTCTGACACCAAAGATATTGACATTGAAAACCAGTTTATTTGAGAACACTTACTATAAAATTCCTCTGTCCAGTTTACATGATTTGATTATTCTAGATGAGAAAATAAGAGATACAATTTAGGCACAATATCCTGTGGGCAGTATTGAAATAACCTCCAAGACCGCCTTGAATGATCATCCCTTTGTTGTGTGAAGAAAAAGAATAACCACCCTCAGCTATTATTTTAGGAAATACAGTAACTGCTCTATGTTTTACTGGTCGTGCTGAGATATATCTTAAAAGCTGGCTGCAGAAATCACAAAACTAACTGTCCAATGCTGAGAGAAAGAGTTACCTTTAAAATTTTTAAGTTTAACAAAATGAGCCCTTGTTATTCTGCAAGAGGTGTGTTTTTATCAGTGAACAAAGCAAAAACCTTTAACAGTCTCGAACATAGATCACATGCAAAAGGCAACTTTCTTTGTTGTCTCTGCATGTCTCATCACATGCTGTGACACTGATAATAAAATCTCATAAAAGGATTTTTGAGAAGAACAGATAAAAACACTCGGGTTACTTAAAATAATAGACTAGGTTCCGATAGAACCAAGTCAGTTTCTCTCAGTTTTAAAAATATCATTGGCATCTGCAAAGGAGTTAATTCAATATTTTTTTGTGTCTGCAAAGGACTTAATGGATAACCATCATTTGAAATGAATAACCTAGGCTTCTTCAGGGCAACTAAATTTACAGGTCTGGCATTCGAAATACACACAATCAGGGTTTTAATGTTTCATAAGTAATTTTACACAGAAGTGTTTTTCTTTTTACATTCTACCTGCAGAACCTAGTAACTTAGAATACTGAACACAAACTGGGATTTTATACTTCTCAAATGCTCATTTTTAAGAAAAAGGCAATAAAATATTTATTATTTTTCTCAATGTTTCCATATTCCTATCATTATTCAGTTTTATTGTTTATTTTTTCAACCTAGGTTTCAGAAACCAAGCTTATGTATGACAAAGTTACCCATCGACATAGAGGTAAACTGTTAGTTAAAAAATCCAAAGCATCTAAATGTACTTCTGATTGTATTTTAAGTATGTAGAAAGACCCTTTAAGTATGTGCTCTAGGTCACATGCTGAAGTAGTTTAATGCCTGGGTGAAAGGCTTTTAGTGGCAAAAGTAGTTCACGTCCTTGTTCAAGTTCAGGTAGTATAGTGTCATGCTATCCTAATCCAGTTTATACCAAGCATTTTTCTTATGGATTTGTTTGCCGATTTGCCCCTGTACAGCAGGGGCAAATTACATCATGAGTGCATGCACACAGTCACGTATTGCATATATTCCAATTGTATATGATTTCTGCAAAGCTGCATGCATCAAATATATATTCCTTCTACTTAGGGCTTTTACTTCAAAGACCTACAACTATGAAGCCCATGTTGGTTTTCCACTCTTGAAATAAAAATACTAACAGCAGAATTTTTCTTTTTAATTTAAAGGTTTTGGTTTTGTAACTTTTGAAAGTGAAGATGCTGCTGAAAGTGCCTGTGAGGAACAGTTCCATCTGATCAACGACAAAAAGGTAATTACATGGTATAAATAAGAGAATTTGTTCTTCTTTATAATTTGATAGGTGGTTTTTAACATTTACAAGACTATTTATCTTGCAGTGCTCTCAGAATTATACAATATGGGTATTTGTGAATCATCAAGACAATCTGACAAAACACACTCAAATTGTTTTCTAAACCTGATGAATAAAAACGTATTGAAAACAGTTTGCTTGATAAACTTTACACGCGGAATGATACAACAGCAATGTATGGTTCCAGAATCTAAATATCCATAGGGAATTAGAAATCTGAAAGGGGTAAGGGGCTCAAAGACCCAGGAAATAACAGGAGTAAACAAGTTGGATTGCAGCTAGAGTTTCCAGATGTCCTTTGATTAAGTGGGCAATGCCAGAAAATATCCATACACAATGATGAACGGCTTCAATATTTTAGCCCCTCTTGCTTTCCAAAATTCCAAAATGCATTACCTGCCATGCCCTCAGAATTCCATAATCGTTAAGCCCCCCTTCGCCCTCGGAATTTCTCTTTTTTGTTAAACCCTTTGGAATAAACAAATGTGTTCACAAATACTTCCAACTTTTCTTATTTTACGTCAATTGGTTTCACATCACCCCACTTTTGGAAGGTGTCATATAAATTGACTCAAGAAATTTCTGGGGGAAAAATTTGAAAAATAAATGACTTCTGCCTACCCTTGTGCAACAGCTACAACCTACAGAAATTTTACATTGCTCCAAACTGTTACAGAACATCAAAATAAAAATATCGTGTGATATAAGTTTGTGCGCTTGGAAGATATTACAATCAAGGGCGATCGCATGCTTGACACATCTGCCATATTGAATTTGAGCCTGCAGGGTCAGAAGTCGTGCCCAACCCTACCTATTTCAAGAGAAGTCTGGGATTCACTCTGTACTCCAGTTGTTCAGTCTTTGTTAGATAATTTCTTGCTGGGGATTTTTTGGTATTTTTGTGTAGCTCTCAAAGTACAAAATCCTAACTAAAAAACCAAGGGACTGGTGCGAGTTTTTGCTGTCTATCCGATCCCGACGGGAGCATCAATGTTTACAGTACATACACGAACAAAGATCTGTTAGTGTTTTATTAATCATTAAGAAATTCATGAACCTGATGTACAATGCAACTCAAGTTTTATCAGCATTCTTCAACACATGCCAGATTGATCGATGCTTCTCCTGTATCCTGTACTTTGTGCTTCATTTGCCAACTGGTAACGTCCACAAAATTAGCATTTTTAAGCCTTTAGGGTTTAGGTTTCAAGTACTCCCCCATGCCTTCAGAATTCCAGTTCAAAGAGCCCCCCTTTGCCCTCGTAATTCCAGTTCAGAGAACCCCCCTTGCCCTCAGAATTCCAAAAATCTGTCCGTCATATTGTATGGATATTTTCTGGAATTGCCCAATATGGATTCAAGTGCTCATCTAGCTGTTCAAAACTTGTTTCTTACCTCCTATATATTCTATCTATTCTGCTGTTCCTTATACCTTTCACAAAAATAGTAGCTGGAATACTTGTATCTCAATGGCATTATAGTTGAAGGAATTTTCTTTCTTCAAAAAGCACTTTGAAAGCCGACAAGTGTGGAGAACTCACTGTTATACAGACATGCAAGCCACCATTACTTGTTACAACTGAATGGGCCTAAACTGTACTGGTGACTAGCTTAGTTTGCTTTTTTAATTGTTCTCTGATCTACATGTATGAATCTATTAATTAAGCAGCAGCCAATATCTTTTGATTTTTTCAATATGAATTATTGTTGATCTCTGTTCGTTTGTTGTTCAAAATCGGTTTTCTTTGCATTTGTGTTTCCATTTCACAATGAAATAGTGGTGTCAATTTTATCCACATTTCAACAGTCCTTCAAAAGAAATTGTACAACATTTTTTGTGCATGTGAGAGTTCCCTTCTACCTTAACACACTTTATTGCTAAAATGAATTTTTCTAAAGGGGATGAGAGCTGTACACAAAACTTGCAGAAATCCAAAAAGGGTCAAAGTGGTCAAAGTGAAGGTTCTTATGTGAAATACCCTCTGTGGTGGGGGATATGGATATTTTAAGACGCTACATGTTCAATGATGGCTTTAACTTCTCAAGACCACCATGCTTGCCTGGTTGTTTCACTGGAGACCACCTTCAAATCATTTGACTCCTTAATCACACCTGTAACGACTCCTTATCAATGATGCCATCTTGGGTTGTTTTTATCCTCTGTGGCAAAACAATGCAGGTGTATGGCAATAATGCATAATTGATTAAATATTTGAAGCGGCAATTAAAGTTAATTTTTGTTGTCAGTGTGTTGATCCTTTTAGATAAAAGGATCAAATTTTCTTTGTTGTGCAATAACATTATTTTAATTTGTAATTTAAAACTTTTGCAGACTGAGGTAAAGAAAGCCCAACCTAGAGAAGTGATGCAAAGTTTGCAAGGTGGACGTGGCCGTGCTGGGAGAACCTTAGCTGGACGAGGATTCTGTAAGTACAGTAGAACCTAATATTATCACCAATTTGTTTTCTAATACCATATTTGCTGGATTAAATGTCAGGTTTATTTAAATGCCAAGTCTACAAGGGCTATATCAGTGTTTCCACCAGACCATGCCATTGTGTGAATTCCACGTTGCAATCAGAGACTGCCCCCAGAAAAAGGAAAGAAGGGCCAATTTAGCCCTTTCCTCTTACAAGACTGCAGGCATAACACAGGCATACGTGTAGTACCGTATTTTAAAAGCCATCCCAGGGTTCGAAGTTCCCACCAATATATGGTCACCACTGTAACTAACATTTCATCCTTGGTGACCAAACATTGTGGTTTAGTCGCCAAAACAGATCACATTTCTCTCTGTTGACGATCAATAACAGTACTTTGTCACACATTATGTCATTTTAGAAAATCATATTGAAAGATTTTTGCACTTCTAATACATTCAACATAAGAAAAGAAGTCAATCCATCCTTTTACTTCGCTGTGGTGATTCTCTCACACTGGAAAACATTCAAAGGCTGACCTTGGTACTCTGATGCATTTTGTCCTCCAGTAGCTTTCAATTTCTTGCTATCTTTCCAAAAAAAAAATGGGCCCCTAAAAAAGACATCTGGAAAGTAGCATTTACAATACTAAACAGCCGATTATCAGCCCACAGTAGCTTTGTACATGTTATTTCTTTAAAATGGTGATGGATTACATCTCAAACTCAATAAAATACTGCATAAAATGACGTGGCTTAGTTTCCGTCCAGGGTGCCCACTTAACACTGGGGAAACTACCAAAGAAAGACAAACGTAGGACTGTTACAGGTTGACCACGGGCGCCTTATAGAGGTGGCCACCTAATACAGGCAACAAATACAGTGTTTGTAATAGCAAAATATCAGGACTTTCAAAACTGACCTCTTTAAAGAGGCTGGCCGCTTAATACAGGGACGTTATATACAGGTACAACTGCAGGGCTGCAAATAATTTTTTTCACCTGAAAGGACATATGTCCTACTAAGACACCATTTTGGTCAGACAAAACAAAATTGCAGTCGGACATCACCAAAAACAAAAGGTTGAATTTTATTTCCTTTAAATTACCGAGCTATCACTTTCCTCCCGATCTGTTTGCACTTCTGTTACTTATTACTATCAACAGTAAAATATACCACTTTACGTCCTCTTAGGTGAGGCAGTTTGACAAAAAATATCAACTTAGAAAAAAAAAACAGTCGGTCTGCATTCCAGTAGTTTTCATGCGATATTATTGCCATGGAAGAAAAAATTGGGCATTTTTATTATACTATTGATTGCTATTCATTACCATCTCTACATTTAAAATACAAAACATTGAAATGGCCTTGAAATCGACCTCACCGATATCTTAAAACACTCGAGCAACTAGAAAAAAATTCAAACTTGGAAGAATTTAAACTCGCTTAGTGTTGAATTCCAGGAGAATAAAGTGCCATGAAAAAAGGAAAGAACGCGAATAATAAATTGTGCGTGAGGTTTTCGAAACGAAAAACAAGAAAGCCATTGCAAAGCATCGCGCTAATTATTGTAACATTTGCACAAATATTCACTCTTATCCTGAGCTTGTACAGATTCGATACAGTGAATGAAGCAAAATTTGTTGTAAACAATTTTAAAACAGGCAGGTAAATTTTCGCGAAGAAACTTCTGTCAAGTAATGAATAACGCGATTTTGTTGTCAGACACATTCCGACGACAAAATACCACACAGGCGCGTGTATTGTGAATTGTTTTTAATTTAAAGCGAAATTTTACTGACTTTACTGTGGATGACTCTGGGAACATATAAACAAAAATTAACATCTCGCTACTTTTTAAAAAGCATTATGCTAAAATGGAGGGTAAACTACACTAATGTACCAGATCAATCTTGTTTACTAAGTGACTTACAAAAGCTGTGAATTAATTAAGATCGTCTGACTTACTCACAGCAAATTTTTATTCATCATTGCTGTAAAATTATTTACGATAAAAAAAATTTGTCTGGACATCATGTCCGACCACATTTGGGATTTCATCGGACACGAGCAAATTTTGGTCGGCCAATGTCCGATGACCAACAGTTATTTGCCGCTCTGCAACTGTATCTTCTTTGTATATGAAGTCAGTAAAACAAGTGATCAATTGGCCTTAACACAAAGAATGTTGCAGTTCTACAGGTTATGAATCTAAAAAATTTTCTCTTGTCAAATTAAATCCTTATCCATTATTAAAACAGGGTTCCACTCAATGTTGCTAAACATAAATGAACTTACACATTTCTTTTCACAGTGTACAATCCCTTTGCTCCTGGATTTCCTCGCGGTTTTGCTCCCTCTGGTTTTGGTCCAGGATTTGGAAGCTACCCATTTCCAGGTATCTACTGTAAAGATATTGCGGATGATCAACAGATTGAATTCATGTACTTTTTGCACACTTTCAATTCATTCCTTTCAATTCATGTTGAGAAACTTAATACAGATATTGTTAACTAATCCACTGGTAGTGTTTGGCTAATCTGGGCAGCTTGGTGTTGCCAGTTGTGGTACTGTCAGCGGTTAGACTTCCTATGATGGACTATTTTGTGTGGAAATACTTCTAGCTGCTTCATGTTATGGTAACCACGCAGAGATAAAAGCTGGCCTGATGGACCACTAGGCTTAAGGATGTTCGCGCTAATTGTTTCTGCGCATCCTTACTGTGCACCAATTCACACACCACGTCCTGCATCGAGTGCATGCACTAACTGGTAAAGTGAACAATAATAGGGCAAATGGCCATAGCTTTGATTCTGTGTGGATTTAACGGTCTTGGACGTTCGGGGACCCCTATTTTTCTTTTGATGGGTCGTTTTCTCTGCCGAATTAGCCAATTTTGTTTAGCTGTGCATCAGTTTCAAATGCCTCTTTAAGAGTTAAGGTTTGTGAAAAAGATGGCAATATTTGAAATTATTAATGCCACAGATTCACTTATACAAAATATTATAAGGGTAGTTTGCCCTTTTAACTTAACAATTTTTATTTCATTTCTGAAACAAGTAGATCATTATCTGTCCGCAGTAGAAGTTTCAAAAAAATCTATTGAGTAGAAAATTTTCTTGTGAATGCCCTTAAATGGAGACTATCCCATGAACGTTTAAAGAGATAAAGGGGGAAAACTGCTTAAACTACATGTGAATAAACTGGTCAAAGCATGCTTGGGTTTCTGGTAAAACTTCTCATATATGTAACATGACTGATATATTTTTTATGCTAAATAAATAATGTTTTAATCTGGCATCTGCAGGCTCTTATCCAGCTGCAGCTGCCGCTGCTGCAGCATTTGCAGCACAAAACCGGCAAGTGAGAGGCAAAGGTCGAGGATATCTGGGAAACTATCCAGGAATGCTTGGTGAGTACAGCAACCTCTTTCATACCCAGAATACTTTCCTAGCACAACCTTACCTTTTGTTTTGACATTAAAAGCTTTACTTTTAACATGTAGCTTCTCTCTGTGACATTGTACTAAATTGGAAAGTGCAGACTTGGTTGTGCATCATTACTTCCCATAATATGCGTTTTGCTTAACATTTGGTCAAATTTTTTAGCCATTGGTAATACGTATTATTATAAGAAATTGAAAGGCAAATTTTCAGGTTTATATCCTATACAGGAAGATTACACATGGTGCCTTATAGTCATGCTTAGCAGTGCTCCATACAAATCCTTTTAATTTTGCAAGTTTTCAAACTGCCATAAAATCTCTTTAGGTGACCCCCTAAAATCTCAAGCCTAGGTGGTCGATTATGGGCGCTAGTCGCTTATGAAAGCTAAGGTCATTTTGGGTCAAAAGGTAGCCTGTTTGAGGCTCTTGGTCAGTGGGGACGATCACTGGAAAATATGGCAGGCAATGAGCAGGATCTGCAATGAGCAGGATACCGGAGAGAAAAGGAGAGGGCAGGAGAGTCTGTAAGCATTGTTTTAAAAACCTCATTCAGCTCGTTCTTTTGTCAAAATGTCAAATGACAAAATCTTGGCCGGAATTTGCATTACCCACACAAGTACAGGAGATCACTCTGATCCTTAAAGCCTGTTGTGTGCTTCTGCATATTGACCATGCTGTTTCTAGAATCTCTTTGAGTGTGAAGTCTCTGTGCAGTCTGTGTAGGCATAGAGATGATTAGATGGAGGATCGAAACCATGGTCTTGCCTAAACAAAGCCAAACAATGGCATACACAACATGCCAAAAAGTCAAGACATGTCTGTATATAACTACATTCAAAACAAACAAAGCAGTTACAGACTTAAACATCAATCACAGATGTATTTCTGGCCTTTGTTACATGCCACCAAAAACACCGAAGCTTTCATAACTTTGATATAATATTTAACGCCAGAATGAGGTTTTTAAAACAGGCTAGGAACAGGCTAGTCAAAATTTTGCCTCATTAGCAGATGGTAATTCTTTTAAGACTGATAGAGTACCGTGTATGTGCACTTTTTCATTAAATTTTTAAACGTTTTTTAAGCGATGACGTCGTAAGTCATCGCTTTATGCTGGCATGCTGAATTCCTTTGGATAGTGATTTTGTCTGTGGCACTTTTGTCTGTGGCACTTTTGTTGCGCTCTTTTATACCTCTGTGGAAGCGAAATGCACTCTGGGAGTTGCTGTTTGTAAGTTTAGCGGAGAGATTTTAATTCTAGCTTTTAAAAGAAGATTTAGGGTTGTATTTTGGTTTATACAGTATCGGATAAATCTGCATTCACGGGCAAATTCTTAACAAGAACATATCCTCCAAATTTGCGCTCATCTGCATGTACGGTCATTTCAAATTGTGAGGTTTGTGCTTGTAATTTCGGTAGTTTTCAAACAGATTTGAGAACTGTCGCTTAGTAGCTCGCTAAATCTTCACTTCACTTCGGTACATTCTGAATTTGATGCTTGTTAGCAATCACTGTTGTTCTTGCTTTGTTTTGTTTTTCGGCAACCTGGAGGACATTAATTTTTATGGTGTCCTAGAGTCCCAAACCTGCGGCATGGTAGCAGCACAAAATGAGCTTATTTGAATTAGTGTCTTCTAAACAAAATAGCTCCCGTGGCCAAGATTTAAAAAGAACATATTAACTGGGAAGTAGCTCCTAAATACAACCCAAATTTTAAAACAAGCAAGTTTGTCAGTCACTGCAGTTTGAAGGCCAGGGTTGTCACTAAGTGAGGGCAGCTGGCAGAATTTGCCGTCTGGATATTCTTGGTTTTCAGCTGATGTCATAAGCTTATGCAAATTAGGTTTCTGCCATGTTGGTGCCCATGCTAGGGGTGAAATTGTATGCAAATCTATGCCATTTCTAAGCATTCACAATCAAAGTCTTCAAATAACTCATCTTTGTAATGGACATTTTCCAAGAAAGATACCCAAAATCACAAGATGAGATACCAGTAGTTTCATTCTACGGTATAAACCTCGAATACCACATCTGAGAGTGATGTTTGAAGAAAATTTCTGTGGTTGGCATATGTCGAACGTCCATACCGAGCAAGCAGTAAGGAGCTGGCTTCCCTGACTCAATTGCTTGCTACATATCTGCATCTCTGCTACTGATCGCTTTTGTCCATTTTCTCTCTGCTCTGTAGCCAGTTCTTCTTCAAATCTCCTTGTTGAATACCACTGAAGATATTTGATAAAATCCAATCAGTTTATCTTAGTCACTTCTACTTCAAAAGCACCAAACTGCACAAAGAACCAATAGACCAATTAATTTCAATATATTAGAATTCAGCCTAAGACAATAGAGCTCAGCACAAGGCTCTGGGAAAAACTGTATGGTTTCTGGGGTTTATTCCCCAGAGCCCCATGCTGAGGTGTACTGTTTAATGCTAAAATTTAATATATCAAAATTGGTCTTTTTAAGCTTACTTTTTCACTGTGATCTCTCTATTGAGCAAGTTTGTTTTGGCACCAACATGGCAGACAGCAATCATCGTCAAAGCAGAAGTCATGTGGGTGAAAACCTAGAATTGGCAGGCAATCACTCGGTAAAAGATAGCAAACGATTTTTAGGTTATGCACATGTAATCATTCGATTACTGAACCATATTGAACCTTTTAATTGGAATATTTGGAATATATTCCTGACAATCTTGAGTATCAGTGCTGCAAAAAAGAGTAATTAAATAACAATATCTAACAATATCTATGAGCGCTAATGCAAAGCTTGGTTTCCCTGTACATGTAGGTCTACTGTGAAAAAATTAATTGTGACTGGCTCATGAAGATCTTAGCAGGGAGACTATTTTCTTAGCCACCACCTTGAGTATTGAGCATTTGGCTGTACTCCACACTAAAAAGTCAACTTGCTTTCAAGGTTTCACAGGTTATCCAGCTAGTTATATGAACCCTGCAGATCATAGGGGACGGACACCAGGTGGTCAATACTATGCAGAATATGCCACCATAAATAACCAGGGAGGGCGTTCAGGACCTAACAGACCACCAGACATCCCTCAAGTTAATCCAGCCATGCAGGATTACACTGACTACCAAGGTACATTAGCAAGTGTGTTGTTAGAACTAGAATAGAGGGCTCTTGTAGAGAGGAATGCAAAGACACATAAAGAAACATGTATAAAAACACTAAATGCACAGCAGAGGAAGTGCAAGTGATTTTTTTTGGCTCTATAACTACTGTAGTAAGTTGTACTTGATGTAACTCAAGAGGCTATGAATCTTGGGTCACTTGTGGCATCATCCTTTTTATGGGAAATGATAATTTTGATGATAAACCGATCATAAGAAAACATCTTACAAAGCACTCCAAACAAAAGCACATAGGGCTGAATTAGGCCCGAGATGGACACAAAATATCAGCTAGAATTAATGCCTTGTAAACTCAAAGAATATTTTCACCTAACTTACTATTGACTCTTTAAATAAAATTTTTCAGTTTGCTTTCGTATATATGTACAACATGTACTATATATTAGGGAGCCTATAACACTACAGTTACAGTGAAACTGATTGCTACATTACTGGGCAAAAAATTCATTAAATGTATGGTTGCTAAACTTCTTAATATATCAATTTATAAACAGGCATGAACTACCCAACACAGGCATTTGGTCCACCTCCACCTTCTCCAGTGTCAAGAGCATTTGCCACAGCTGCGACAAGCCCAGGACCTGTTCAAGACCTTAGCAGTTATATTAACTCCGCCACAAATACTACAGCAGATGGTTTGGGATATACAGCCACAAGTCCACAGCCTACAGGCTTTAGCCATGCCATGGCGGTAAGAGATCAAGTAATATGAGAAATAACAAGGCTTAAAGCTTTGACCGCTTTGCATCCTTAAAGGCGGTTGTTTTGAAACTTTGAATTTATTTCATGTAAGCTGTTGCAAGGTGTTTACATTTTGTGATGTCTTACATGAGGCAAAACAAAAAACGCAAACAAACTCTCATGAGTTTGCTGTACGACTGGAAATCATCTTTAATTTAAAAATAGCAAGGAGCCATAAATAAATCTTAAAATAAACTACATAAAAACCTGAAACTTTTTTTTGGTTAGTATTCATTTTGTTACATATTCATTATTATTACTAAATAAATTAATACTAAAAATTCAGCATAAAATTTGCATTTGCTAAAAAATAGTATAATTACCTATTTATATAAATTAAATTATTTACATTAAAATGCTAGATGCCTCCTCTCGTCCTTAAAACAACTAATTTGTCTTGTACATGTACATAATAAGGGGAAACTGAAAGAAAACGACCAAAATTGACTATGTTTGAAACCAAAACAACGTGGGTAGCAGTATTCTGAAAACAGGATTCAATCCTAGTGATTAATTATCAATATCCAATTTATTTTGACAGTTCTGACGGAGGAGTGCATCATTGTAAGTATTCTAATGGTTAGGAATAAAATTTCTGTTAACTTGTAACACAGATGCTACATGATGTATTCCTTAATTTAAGCTAGATCATTTACAAATGCAGTGTACAACTATTAAATTTGTACAATACATACTGGTGAAAACACAAGCAAATCTAGGGACCCCAGAAACTCAGAATCAAAATCAGTGCACCTTTCCCTGCTTGTGGCCACCTTTAGTACATCTGCTATAGGTCTCAGAAGGTTTAGTTTTGTGGAACTTGAAAGTTCTGATATATTAAGTTTCCATAAAATGAAGCAAAGTTCTTTTTTTACATATATGTGAACAATAGCTGAATTTCTGTGAAATTTGTTTGCATATTATTTTTTACACAGTACTGCATGTTGATTGTTTTATGTATATTTATACCTGGATTTATGAAAATTGCATCAATTTAAAAACAATGAGCCTGTCACTTTTCTAGGAAATACACAGGCTTTTTCAATCAATCAATCACAGGCAGACTGACACCGTTGCTAGAGTGTGGCTATCTGGCAGCCGGTCCCTAAGCATTCAAAGCATAGTTGGCCATAGTTGCAAAGAGAATGACCGGTTTTTTTTATCCTAAAATGCCTCTCTCTGTGACCCACCCCACTCCCCTGGGTTGTGACCCTTGGGACTAGCTTGGCACCAGTAGGCTCGCTGTCAGAAACCTTCTTTGTAGAATCTGTCCCCCTCCCTCAGTTCTCAAGCACTGCACAAGCATGACTGCCAGCTATTTTTCACCTTACTGTCAGCGATAACAGGCAGTCAGGTGAAAAAGTTTCACCCCTTTTTTGACAGCTTTTCAGAAATGCAGACATATTTTTTTACAATAACAGTATAGCTGCAGAAATTCTTGCATTCTTGTTGTCTAAATTTCATTGTCAATGAACAGACAGACACATTAATTTATAATGTATGTGATGCAGATGCAGAGCGAGAGCAGACAATATTGTTATTGTAAAAACAATTGTCCTGTTATTGACAATGAATTGCTCATAACATTATCAAAGTAGTCTATGAATCCATGAGATTATGGCTGAGTGGATCCACATATGCTTTGACAATGTTATAACAAAATTCATGATCAATAACAGGACAGATGCAGGAAAACCTGAGGTCAATATGTCAATCTACTGCTTCTGAAGTTCACCAGAACCATTTGCATTAACTTGACACCTCAAATCACCTGACATTGAAGTGACAAATGAATTATATAAACAATAGCCTCCATTTGGTGCAGAAATATACTCTGATGTTTGTCTGCCGATGTTGTCTTTTCTAAGAAGCGACTGATTTTCCAAGACCAGAAGCCTCAGAAAGCTGTGACCTTCAAGGAACAGATAATGTCCACAAGCAAATACCGAAGCATATTTTCACGCCAAATGGATGCTATTGTGTTCATTATCCTTAAAATATTTTTAGCAAGGACTGAAGTTTTGAAAATTGGGGAACATCACTTGGATATTGACATTTTAGCTGGGGAGAATTCAGTCATGGACTGTAAAAACAATTATTGGATGAGGTTCTTGTGATATCCAGAATAATCAGCCTTGAGTATTCTGCATAACACAAAAAAACAAATCTAACAATTGTTTTACTATACATTGAACAAACAAAATATATGAACAAAGTTATGTTTTTGCATCTTCACTGACGGCTAGCAACAGAAAGCATGCAAACTTGACATGACTGCCCTTAGAAATCATGCACAGCGGTCGAAAATTCACTGTTCGGTTAATCAGAAAAGAGATAGTGAGTTTAATGTTTAAGAAATAGAAAACATGTACCATGTTTCTACTGAGTTATAGAAACACAAGTGAAAGTTTGGGAGAACGAGAAATACTGTTTCCACAGTTTTTTCGAGTTTTCTATTTCTTTTAGAAAATGCTGCGATGTAAAAAAGAAAATCAACTTGTTTACTCTGAACATCAAAATGTAAATTCTCTTCGCTCACGCCATCATTACGTCAACAGCTCATGCTACTTTTGTGTTCCTATCGAGTTTTAGAAACACGGTTTTAAGGACGTTCGCGCTAATTGTTTCTGCACATCCTTACTGCGCACGAAATTCACACGCCACGTCATGCATCGAGCGCGCGCGCTAAGTAGTAAAGTGAACAATAATAGGGCAAATTGCCATCGCTTTGACTTTGCGCGGATTTAACGATCTTGGACGTTCGGTGACCCCCATTTTTCTTTCGATAGATCGTTTTCTCTGCCGATTTTCTACGTTTTGCGAAAAAATGAAAAAAATCTATCGAGTAGAATTTTGAATATTT
>Ga0126337_10001179_pt1 | contig 15318 bp, 9 predicted proteins | sample DipCmetagenome_FD_92527 | JGI IMG/M metagenome (GOLD analysis project Ga0126337, IMG submission 92527) | Coral microbial communities from La Bocana,Puerto Morelos, Mexico - Diploria C A metagenome | ecosystem: Host-associated > Invertebrates > Cnidaria > Coral | place: La Bocana,Puerto Morelos... | reverse complement strand
TTTTTTATTATCTTGTTTCAAATAGATTTTCTGGTTCAAAAGTAAAGAATGAGGTAAGGACTGAAAATAAACCAAAAACAAAAGAAATAAAGACTTAATGTTATAACGACTATTCTTAAAATGTTTACCCACCTAGCGTGAATGAGGTTAAACTGTCTTTGAGTGTATTTTTATGTATTTCGCCTAGTTTTCACTTTGAATTTTTTTCATTTAATGTATCGTGTACTATAAGTTTTAAACACGTTTTTTTTTTAATTTTTTCGTAAACAGGGTTCATTTTCAATTCGGAAGTATTCACTCAGTTCCAAAACTGGAACATTATTACCTGATTTTCCAAATCCAAGATTACTGGAACTCCCGGAAGATATTTCACTTGAAAAGGTGAGGTCCTACACTACCACAACCTAAATTGAATTTACCAATACATCTTACACGCATCTTATGTGCTTGAATTGATTTTGCCTATATCAATGGTGTTAAAAAAGTGTTAATATTTCTGTCTGTTTATTTATTTTTAGGTTGAAACGTTTGTGGTGATGTACAAGACTCACTGTCAATGCATACTGGATACTGCTATCAACGCTAATTTTGACGAGGTAGGCAACTGGTTCCACCTAACCCAACTCTTGAGGAATTTAGTTTTACTTTTTTGTTCATGTAATTGGTTCAAGAAAGCCGTGCACTGGCTCGCTCAGCCAATCAGATGCAAAACCAAAGCCAGCCGTGATTCAGCTCGCCTCACTTTTTCCTCGCTTTCTCCTTCGGGTTTCGGCTGGAAGGCTGTAGTGCGTGTATTCAAATATTTTTGTTTTTCTTATTTGATCTGTTTTGGTTTCTGTTTGTGAAATTAACGAAATGGTATCTGCTTGTTATTTCAGATTAAGAATTTCCTTCTTCACTTTTGGCAAGGAATGCCCGATCATCTTTTACCCCTGATGAATACAGAAGTTGTCGCTGACGTAGTTTGTGTGTGTGATTCAATTCTCTACAAGGTAATTCGATAAGCCAATACTAGCTTGAAGTAGACTCTTTAATACACAAGAACTTTTAGAGAGCTCAAGAAAGGTTTCATGAGAAGAACAATAGCTTAGCATGTGCGTTGTAAATCTTTGTACATATCATCCATGTCCTCTGCACATCAACATGAATGACTAAGGTCTAGAGCAAACGTCGAATCCAAGTCGCGTCGAATAAATTTAAAATAGGTGCGACAAAGAGTCGACTTAATTCCAGCGTAGTAGCAAAGGTTGAACCTGCATCGATCATATTTGACGTTAAACATGCCATTGCTAAAAGCTCACTATTCATAATGTCTTCACGCAAACGGGAAAGCATAAGTCCTCGCGAAACCTACGCCGGGATGACGAGATTTACTTTAAAGAAACCATTTTGCTAATTTCGAGGTAATATCATTTTGTAAACATTTTACTTTGATGTTTAGTAACCTCAGTTTGTATTCGAAGTTGCAAGATATTTGTGGCTAGAACTTTTAAGACGAAACAACTTCAAGTAGACAACGTATTATATATAGAGGTGTAAAACTAAGAACTTAATATTGATAAAAACAATTTTATTTATGGCGCTCGAACCAAAAAAAAATAAAATGAAAATTCTCCGTAACTTATATCGTTACTTGCAATTACATTGGTATTTGAATTCTAGCAAGGTTTGCGAGCAGTTTAGAGGATTTGATGGGCCTTTCAATCAGACGTACTCAAATGTTCCTTTTGCATAACGTTATTAAATGTTAACTAATCTTAAGCGTTGGAACTCTCTATCAGGTTTTAATGGATGTTCTTGTGCCGTCCACGATGCAAGATGTTGCGGAGGGGTGAGTACTGTGCTCAAATCAATGAAATCCGTTGATAGATTGTGTTCTGATCAATGGCGATTCGTTTTTTTCAGGCTTCTCGCTGATATCAGGACGTTTGCGAGACATCTGGAGTCCTGGGTACTAGCTGCAACAGTTGAGCTGCCAGATTATCTTAAAACGGGAAAAATTCAAGGTGTGTTGAGAATTTACGTTTTATATTGTTTACTAATTTTGTACTCTTACCCTTTTTCAGTTACGTACCTTTTCTTCTCCAACTAACACTTTCTCTTTGTTTGAAGCTGTAAGACGTTTTGTTCAGTCGCTGAGAAGACAGACATCTTTCTTACATCTTGCTCAGGTAACTTGAGGCAAAAACAGCAAACGAGCGAAAAAGCATATTTATATTCCCCTCGCAACATCGAGAATCAATTCAGATTTCCGCTCTATTCAAAATGCTACTTCAAAAAAATAGAAAGTATTTTTATATTTTTCCACTAAGCAACTTCTACATTTTTGAATAGGCGTCTTTGACTATTATGCTTCTGAGAAAAAAGGTAACGAGATCAATCAACAGAAGCAACGATGCATCTTCACCCGATAACAAGCAACGCACAGTTAAGGGGGCACAATTTAACGATCAAAAACGTTTACAATCCCGATAATGTGGCAAGATTGAAGTAACATGATTTTAAGATATTCAATGTACAGATTTTAACCTCGTACCTCTTGGGTTTGTACGAGTTTTAAAGACGTCTCGTCTGTGATATGCCTTCGACACACTGTAAAACGGGTTGAACACGATAAACGAGTAGTGGCAATCTAAGACTACTGCAAACTGCTGAGGTTACTAACATTATCTTTTAATTTCTTCCAGACTTCACGTCCCGTTTTAGCGAACCAAGAAGTTGTTGATCACATGGTGAAAGATATCGAGAAACTCGATAACGGAGGCACAGGAAGACCAGCACTGTGTACAAAAACTGAAAAAGACTGTGAGGATGGATTTGACAATGAATGTGAGAAGAAATTAAAGCGCGAAATATTTTGCTCCAGCATTTATTGTTTCGCCACAGCAATAATCATTTTATTCCCTTATTTTACTTTTTAGTTCTTCAAGATTTTGTGGACCTTTTGCGGGAACAGGCGCCTTTGGAGTCATACGTAGAATGGCTAGACAGGCTGGTCGAGACGAAAATCATAAGAGTAAGTTCTTAGATTGTTTTATGCACGTGAGATTACCTGATGTGCATGTGATATACACGGAGATCGACGTCATCCGCTGGTGCACGTCGTCACATACAGTACATGCATTTTGATGGTTGCCTTGAAAAAGATGCCAAGTATCAAATACAGAGAACAGAGTATTGCACTTTGCATTTTCACTAATTGTTCATTTTAGTGCCAACCTACCTTCTATATTTAAACATTATTTAGTTTTACTCAGCTTGATTAGCATTTTTGTTATTCTGAGTAAATGATACCTTTTTCGTACCAATATATTATATTACAAATTAAGTTTAACTTTTTAATTTGGTACTAAAAGTTTGTTGTTGGTGCTCTTTCACAGCCCTGCGAGGGAACTGGTGACGACTTTAAGAGTAAAGCCCAGGAATTTCTTTTAAGATGGTCATTCTTGGGAGCGAGGCTGATGCACAACTTGACCCTCAACGCCTCATCATATTTTGGTTAGTGCAATGCTGTTCGAGTTGCTGATTCCTATAATCCATCACAAAGCAGGTTACCTTCCCGCTTAGCAGATAGCAAAGAATAGGTATATCAGTGCCAAAAGGTGTCAAACTCTCACTGAGTCCAAGTCAATGAGTTGCTTGGTGGAACAACAACCACGACATCCTCACAGTCTTATCAACATTGTTGATTCTAGCTGTCGTGTGTCTGCGTTATAAATGAACGAAGTAAACGGCGTCATTTACTTACAGTTTTTCCGTAGCTCTCTGGTTAGAGCGCACGCGCGGTAGCGGCAGGTCATGGGTTCGAATCCTGTTGGAGACCTCAGATGTTTGTTCGCGCTAGTGATATTCCGGAAATCCCGTCTTACGTATTTTTATCAAGCGTGAAATTTACCATCTTTCATTATTTATCCAGAAAACAATTTTCACTAGTTCGTTGTTTCCTTTTCTTATGATTTCTTATCATTTTCAGGTTCATTTCACCTTATCAGAATGCTTCTCGATGAATACATGTTGCTTGTCATTGAAACAAAATTCTACAACGAGACCGAAGAGAAGCTACAAGAAATGTTGGATAGACATTTAAAAATGGGTGAGTTAGTGGCGATCTTTATTTAAAGCAGCATAAAATGAAGTTAGATGTTAGCGTATTATCCGTGGGTAATATTTTTGTTTTTGGATTCACAAAATGCCGAGGTTGGAATATCCCGAGATTCTTATCTTGTTTTGTAAAGTCGGCTCAATAAAGACATGAAAGGTAAAGACATGAAAGAGCGGTTTTTACCTTCTATCGCGTGTACAGAAGAACCCTTGAAAAATGAAAGTCTTATTTCATTTGCTCAGTATTGTATTGCTACGCCTCTACATAAATGCAGAAATTGTTTCTACAAGACCTTTGTAAAAGCTTAAACTGAAGAAACCCAAGTTTAAGTTGAAAACATATTTCTCATGTTTTCAAATTTGCCCAGTTCAAATCTGTTTTCATCCCTGCCATCGTTAGTTATTTTCAGTACCTGATGGCCTATGAAACTTGTCGAGTACTATTCTATCAAGTTATCCCATTATTTTGGGGTCTCTTTGACCTGTGCACCGTTTTGTTCTTTCCATATTAAACATCGTCTTGTAATCTGTGAAAAAAGAAAACAGATATTTTTTTTCTTGTCTGCGTTCTTGTCGGCGCCACTACGGTGATTTACAATGCTCTTACATATAGCAAAGAATGATGCCTTCCCATGTTATTTGTTTTTGTTAGGCGAGGGAGTCGACAAAGATAACTCCCCTCTTCGTGTGCAGACTGTTGTCACAAAAACCAAGTTTACCGTTCCTGATAGCGTTGTTCTAAACGGTGGCAAACTGCCCCCTAAAGTGGAAATCATAGAGCCAGAGTACATCGGCAAACCGTCCAATCGCAACAAACGAACAAAGTCACGTGACCAGTTAAACGGCCTGAAACCGAGACCCAAGAAACTCTCAACACATCGGCTAAGCGCATGCTCCATGATAAGTGAGCCGATGTCTCCTGCAATGAACGGATTCCCGCCTACTCCGTTGGAGTCGTCTACCTTCATTATGCCTTCCCCTAAGGAGAATTTCTTTCCTGGTCACAATGGCATGCCTCAAGCGCCGGTGCTCACGCCTCCCGTTTCGCCAGCGGTGTCTACCGGGTTGCCTAGGAACGCACTAGGTAACAGCAATTTCTCTCAAGTGACGTACACAGCACTGGGTGAGAAGAAGCAGCCATGGGGGTACCCCATGAATGACGATGTAAACCCTTCTTCTGAGGTGATTGACAGCTTAGTAGCGCAACACTTCAACAGTTGTGGTTTGGGAGGCTTCGTTGCGCCAACTAGGTACCAGGCTCCTCCAGCCGGCAACGAGAGCTGTTTCATGAACAATGTAAGTGTAACAATCGTTTTCATAAAATCTTCGTCCTTTACTAGATACCTTTCTTTTTATTTAAACAGCTGTTAGTGTAAAATCAGGAATCAAATTCTGTATAAATTTTATCTTCTTTATCGACACAGTTAGGCATTTTTATTGTAAGCTAAAATAATCGCATGAATGCGCGTGCAGTTATGGATTTACACTATTGTAAGAAATCAAATATCACGAGTGGTGTTAATTCTTTATTGCGGGACCTCCGAACGGTTACTCAGTTATTATATGACCGAGAGAATTCCGAACTCGCGCGCGTTCACTTGCAAGTTAAATATTAACGATACATTGACAAGCTATTAGCCTATCACAATCAAACTTTTGTTCGGTCATATTAATAATAAAGAGATTACGTCTCGCAGGATGTCTCGTTCTGTTCCAGTCTATGTCGTCACCGATACTAACTGTGTTTATTGACCTTTCAGGGTTATAACCGCAACCCGGAGTACGTCCAAAATGGCGCAGTCCATTCCGGTGGTCATGGTCCCATACCGTATCACCCGATGATGACCTCTGCAAACGCGCCCTACCCACACGTAACGCAAAGCTACTACATGCCTGTTACGCAGCCTCCGTCACGTACACACATTGAGCACGTGACCACTAGTGCGGAAGTCCCAATGATGGCTTGCACCATGGTCTACTCCGAAGCACCAGGAATCTTGGATGAGGGGGTGGGGGTCGGGGACCACGCTGACGAAAACGATGAGTTCATCAACATGACTGTTCATAAGCTTTTCAACGGCGACTGTGAGTTGGAAAAAATGGACTGCGTTGATGAACCAGGAATTCTTCCCTCCATAAATTCACTTCTTACAGAAGCAGCCATATAGAAAACACACGAGAAAGTAGTTTATTACAGACGTACCGAGAGATCCAGAAAATATTTTTTGCGACTTGTTCAATTTATATAAATCTTAATATGGGACTTTCTTGTAAGCTCGGTAAACTGGCTCTTCTCACATTATAGAACAATTAACACTAAATCCATAGAAATCTATTTTTGGAAACAAAAGAATTACCTTTGTTTATAATTGATTAAGAAATAGAAAAAAACTTTTTGTCCTTTTTGTGCAAAATGGAACAGCTTGTCTATCATATCAAGAAATAACGGATTCACTTCTCAAAAACATTTGTGATTTGACGTTCGCACGCGAGAGAAGCCTACAATGAATGATGACGTCACTTCACGGTGGTCCGATTGTTTGGTTGCTTTTGTTTCAACCATTGAATTTTTCGTGTTGAATGTCACGTGCTGCCCACGGGCGAGGCATGTATTTATTTTATTACAATTTATGGCATACAATACAAAAGCCGATAGATGAAATGCAAAAGAGCCCGAAACCTCAGATTAGAGCAAATCACCAGAGGTACTTCTCATTGACTTTCTTTCAAGACTCTCTGCACAATCAAGGACAAAATAGTTTTCTATTTCTCTAAGGAAACAACATGATGGCAATACGTTTCAGCGTTTTCATAGAGATAAAAAACAGGCCTTACTCTGTGCAAATGTTAGTAGATAAAATAAACAGCGACCGAAATGTCTAGCAAGATGAAATTGTTCTCCCGATTTACACATACTCGCTAAATTCTCCATTCAGTTGTTAGCACCGCACCGCTGCTTATCTGGTGCGTTCACATCTGAATCATATCATTTGCTGCCACGACATAGTTGTTAAATTCGCAAATTTGCTCATTTCCATGTGTCGGTCTCGATTTATATAGTTATACATAGTTATATACTCGTGTTGATACTTGAAAATAAGTATTAATTTAATTAATTCTAAAGGAGGACCAAATGAAAATGATTAAATTTAATTAGAAGGATCTGCGCATCGTCTTGAGACAATACACATTCTGTAAAATAGAAAATACAATGAAGCGATATATTTTCATAATTTAGGTTAACGTTGTAAATATTTGAACATTTTATATATGGCTGTTTTGTTGATAAACATGTTTTTATACGCGAAGTTTAGGTTAAATGAAGTTCTATTTTGTAGACTGAGAGATCAAAAAATATATTGTTAATAAAATTTAAACTTTTATTGATTTGACACTACGTTTAGTTAGCTGTGAACTTAACTGGATATTACGTCAAGAACAGTTATTTAGAGCTATTCTACGATGATTTGAGTGAGTTTTCTGATGTAAAAATATCTTTTTTAAGACGAGACCTCAGAGCCTCAGAGCTGGAATTTATTGTAAATTCTGCGTGGCGATTATTTTGATTAGAATTCGAAAACCCGCAGGCACTGGAAACAAGATTGCTGTGCTTAGGCGTGCGGACTGGAGACTAAAGATTGTAGCCCGGGGGTAAAACGCAGACTGACGGCAATATGCCGACTGCAGACCGGGGATAAAATGCACAGTGCAGACAATACCGTGTTACCATTTCCATCATTGAACACTGAAAGCTACCTGTACTCGATAATGCAAACAACACGATGTATACTTAAACGTCTGTAATCTGCATTTTACCCCTGATCTACACGCTGCAATCTGCGTTTTACACCCTACGCCCTGTTAAGAATCTTATTCCGGTAGCATAAGGGACCGTTCATTTTTGTAAGGGATGGGGGAAGGGCTGGTGGGATTTGTGGGAGTGTCAGTAGGAAATTGTATGGACCCCCTCCCAGCTTGCCAATTTTTCCGCATGACCCTCCTCACAAGGGATTTTTTTTAGATGACACCCCCCCCCCTCACCTGGCCACCTCGAAAAAAAGTTACATCTGGTATTTTATAGATTAATATGTTCAAATGCCACTACACGCATCTTGATGCCATATTTAAAGTGCACCTAACCCCAAAATGTTTTTGCAGTTGAGATGAAACTTAGCAACATTCACTAAAACAATTTCCCTTTTTTCTCAGTATCTGATAGTTTTAAGGGCTTTAAAAATTAAACGGAAAGTAGCTGAAAGTTGTTATCATTTGTGTCACGACCGAGATAGTGACGGGCCTGGGTCTATTCCCCGTATGATGTCATAGACTCATTTACATCGCATCATTTCTTTGTGAACACGCATGCGAAACAGTTTGTAACGTCAAACCAGGAATAGACCCATGCCCCTCACCAGCTCGGTCGTGACACAAAAGATATCAAATTTCAGGTAGTTTTGTTGCTCGCAAAAAATTCAGATGCTGCGAAAAAATGTCAAAGTTTTCTTTTGGGACAGCTTCAATTTTACTTTTTTGTGGAAATAGTGTTTGGGGTTAGGTACACCTTAATAACTGTTACATTTCACTTGACAAGTGAATATTTACAAATCTATAAAGAAAGCTGTTTTACACACATCTCATCTAAATTTCTCAAAATAATGAAAAGTCAATTTCAGATCTCCTAGTTATTGCTCGTCCTGAGCGTGTTGTAAATGACATCACTGGAGTCATCTTCCTCAGGGTCAGTGTCATCACTCTCGTACTCTTCATTCATACCATCACTTGCTTCACTACTATCACCCCTGCTGTCACCCCTGACTACCAGTTAAAGCCTAGTGATGGACGAAAATTGGACTACGTTATAACAAAACAAAAAGAAGCCTTTGAGAAACTGAATGGTCTGTTACGGGCCAATAGCATTACTCTGAAGCATGGCGAGAAATTCCACCACGATTTCAATGTGAAGCACACCGCTAGCGTTGAGGCGAAGCAGTGAAGGGTCTCACGAGAAATAGAAACCCTCGAAGAAAAAAAGAAGACCTTTGCACGGATCTTCAAGGGCTTTCAAGGAAATTGTGTATCAAAAAAACGAAAATTAAAAGATAACCGTCGGAATTCGAAGAACAGAAAATGCAAACGGGTAGAAAACAACGTTCGACGCATGTATCACATCTGCGTTGCAAATCCTTTTGACAAAGAGCTTCCTAATTGTTTTCTTTATCCCTCTTTCCTGACAATCCCTGAAGCGGCATAAACGTTGAAGGTGTGACAACAATGCTCTTTATACGGGAGGTACAATTCATCTCTTACCTACTGCAAGCAAACTACTGACTTTTAGCAATGCAGCAGGAAGCAGGAAGCAGGATGCTCACCAATCTTGAGCCAGAAGTTAGTAACAGGGTGTACTGCATCCTGCATCCTGAAGATTATCACACGGATAATAAGAGTGAAGAGGAAGCTGATGATGAAGAGGAGGGCGACGAGAACGACGAAGAGGAAGAGGAGAAGAATGTCGAGGAAGAAGAGAATGTCAAGGAGGAAGAGGAAGGAGACACCTTATTTCAGTGAACTCTCAGTCCATTGATTTCTTCACTACTTTAAATTTGCTACGGGCAATGTTTTTAAGAGTTTTATTCAGAACTATATTAAGGCATTATAAAATACAGTATAGCACGTAATTTTTATTGGTAGTTTTGTTTTGCAACTGAAAGTAAGAAAACGACCTCAGCAGTTTAATTAATAGTCGCTAGAACAACATTTCATCAATCAAAAACCTGTTGCTGTTGAACCGTTGTTAGTTGTAGTTAGTTTTATTGATCTAAACGTTGCTAATTAATAATTGTTCTTCTTACTTTGGAACTGTTTTAGCATATTAAAGACGTTTATATTTCGTGAGCAGGAGAATTTCTTATCAATTTATGATAACTCCATAAATTTTCGCCTGACACCCCCCCTTTTTTCTTAATTTTTTTGGGCGGCCCCCCTTAAAAGCCATTTTTTCGCGTGACTCCCCCAATCCCACCAGCTCCCCCTATCCCTTAAAAAATGAACGGTCCCTAAAATTACATCATAACTGTACGTCTTATCCATCGTCAAGTATATATAGCTCAGTATTTTTTCAGATTCTACCGGTCATTTCGCCGGTGGACCGGACCCAGGTCTTTAAATGGTGTACCGGAGGATCCGTGCTGATAACTGACACACCGCGCTATCTTGATAGGATAGTCAATACTTACGTATTTTTTCACTTCCCTCTGTCAGTTCGCCGGTAGACCGTATTATCGCTGTAAACTTGATCCATTTTATGTTAACATCAATACAAAAAATAGTTAAAATTAGCTTTTAAATAGTGTGTGACACTATCCACGCGATAAATCATTATCCAGTGGATCAATGCTGATAAAACACACTGCGCTATCCATACGATGGTGATGTAAAGGGGAGGCCTCCAATCACCTGGAGGTGGTTCTCAGGAGGGTCCTCTGAAAAATAAAAGTCTCAATTATACATTAATTGTATAAAGTACAGAAGTAATAAAAGCTAAAAACTTGAGGATAAAACTAGAGTTACGAATATCATGAACTAATAGTGGCTGCAAAAACTGGTTTAGTTTTTGTTTAAAAATTCCCTTTGGCGTAAGTTTTTTTTTTTGACTCATTGGACAGCGAGGCCCAATCGGTAGTTACTTTATAATACGTTTTGTTTCTGTCCCATTCCGTTCTTGGCTTGCTAATTTTATGCATCCAACTATTTTGGGTGGTGTTGGCTTCATGCACGGGGGGGTACTCCCTTATATGGGCTATATAGGTATGTGCGGCCCCAAAGGGTGTGGTTTTTCAGCCGTTTTGGTCATAAATAGGGTATCGATTTTCGCCATTTTGCCGCCATTTTGGTCATAAATAGGGTATCGATTTTTTCACTCTAGTCTTCAGTTTGGTTTTTCTTTTAGAAGAAGCTACTTCTTCATCACGCCCTTCTTCCATCCACGCTTTGCCTTCCTCTACCTCATTTAACGCCTGCTACGCAGGCTAGATAAAGCCAGCAACAAGAAGAGTCAAGTCATAAATAGGGTATCAAGTTTTTGGTCAGGTCATAAATAGGGTAGGGAAAATCGCAGATTTTGGTCATAAATAGGTTAAGGGTTTTGGGAAGCGGGCCGCACACCCCTACCCAAATTTTCTGGGAGTACCCCCCGGGGCTTCATGGTAGATCTGAACACGTCGAAATGGTCGGGGATCTCTCCTTTCATCGCGTCTTGCACAAGACAACACCGATGACCAAAACGCCTCGCATGTAATGGGATCCACCAGCCTCAGCTGATGTTTAAAAAGAATATTAGAAACAAAGACCTCAGTGCTCTAATCGAGGATGCGTGTTAAAACTGTCTTATATGCACCTCTTAATCCTTGAACTACTCACTTAAATATTAATTTGCATTTCTCTCTTGTATTATATTGTATTTGTAATTCTTAGAAACAGTTTCTTACACTGTGTACAGTAGTCTAGTGTACCCAATTAATTCTTAATTCGTATTCTTAACTGTACGTTTTAATTCTTAATATATTGTATCGTAGTAGTGTCCCCAATTGGCTCTGTAAGCTAAATACCTACCCGACACTTAATATTATTATTATTATTATTATTATTATTATTACTTTTCCCTTAACAATATTCTTTGCAATATGTCTTTTGAATGCCAGTAGATAGCGTTGTCCGCCCTTTGAAGAGCCAGTTGCTTGGTGATCAGTCACGGTAAGATACTGCTCTAGACTGAGCCATACAGCAGGGATGCAAATACTATAACCACGTGCAAAAAGTGACTCACCAGGCCGGAGCTTAACCCGGTTTCCGTAGGATGAAGCGACTAGGAATTTTTCTACTCCCCCCTGGATGGGATGCTAGTCCATCGCAGGGTTATCCCCAGCATTAAATTCACCGGTATCCAATTATACACCTGGGTGGAGAGAGGCACTGTGAGAGTTACGTGTATTGCCCTTGAACACAACGCAAAGATGTCCCCGGCAAGGTCTCGAACCCAGACCGCTCGATCCGGAGTCGAGCGCACTAACCATGGGGCACCGCGCCTCCCAATCCCAATGTACACCTAGAAAAATTATTGCATATCAAGAACCAAGAACCCACGGGCCCTGGAAACTAGACTGTTGAGCTCCTAGTGACGGACCTTATTCCGGTTTCTGTAGCATAAAATGACTTTATGCATTAACTAGATTCACCGCTATTTTTTCAGATTATCCCTAAAGCCAGGAGCCTGCTAAAGCACCTTAGCTTTCTTTGCCGGCCTCGTCTGGAGTCGTTCTATGTTTGTTTTTGTTTCTTCCGTTTTTTCTTCCGATTATGGATTTTGTTTGTTTTGCGCAAATGTTTCGCGGGAAAAAGTAGGATCCAAAAACGAGCCTGCAATCTCGGAAGATTGCAAGTTAGTCACATGCGCGTTGCTCATGCGCATTCGATACTAAATGACACACTGATGATATGACAAGCTAGTAGAAGGAAAGTTGGGCAAGAGAGCGAGAATTTTAGATGCGAAATACGAGTTGCTTGCTTCATTTCTCCTAATCTTTGGGCATTTACCGGCTTTTAGGAATTCCAAGAAGACGGAGGTCGACCTGTTCTTCAAACCTGCTAGCAATTTCCGCCAACGTCCACTGTTTCCGGTGATACGTAAAAAGTTTTCTACCCGGTCTATTTTGTGTCCGCCAAGACAACTCGTCTTCTGTCTCGCTATACCTGTTTATTCTTCGTCTGTTTTACTTGACGGCCTTTGATAATCACCATGCAAGCTTCAGATGCAGAGGTAGAGATGCTTAAAAATTCACTGGTAATTTTTGTGTTGATCTTGCGTTTGTTGGTGGGAGTTCTAATCAAATGTCTGGTCTCTGATTGAATTATATTACTTAGTGCCCGTTATGCATGGAGCAGTTGGAAATCGACGACGTCAATTTCTTCCCTTGTACTTGTGGATACCAGGTAAATACATGTCGAAACAGTTTTCGTGAATAAACTTCTTGTAATGGCTAAATTAATTGCTTCGGTACACAACGACTTGACGCGTATATATTGTACAACTGTTTTGTGACTGCATTATTAAATTGTTCATTGATTTTCTATTCATAAGCGCCGTTTATTAATATGAAATCGAATTTTTTTGATAGAGCAGTTATGCAGTTATGTTTATGTCTATAGTTTCACCTACTCTTCTCTAGAATAGTTTCTATTTAGTTGAGTTGGAAAAATGCAAGACTTAAATGCAAATTAAAAACGCCCACTTCAGTGTCCCAGATTTTCAAATACGTTTTTTTGTATATAAGTAATTTCGTTTGTAACACTGAACTTGCAAGTAATTTAATTGCTTACTGAACGCAAAGAAGACAATTGACTGAGGCAAGAATGGGTGTCTGGGTTTTTTTGCATTTGTTTGTATTATTCTGCCACCTGTAGGTATATGAGATGAAGTGCGCTTTAGTATGAGGGGGACATAGGCAGCATGTTCTAGAGTTCACATGATGACAATCAATGTCTTCTCTCCCCTGGAGGGAAGGTATCAACAGCTCCTGTCCCTAAAGAGTAGGACGCACAATTCAATGTGACATGAAACCAGGATGAGCTTTGAATTTGCCGCAAGTTGTTTTGGAAGCAATGCTTATGGTGTGATTTGTTGTAGACACCAGTCACATTGAGTTGTGTGTGCCTTGATGGAACAGTGTGACTTAAGGGAACTTTTTACCTATCTATGCACTTTCCTTGGTGCAAGATCCATGTCCCCACCATTTCATAGCTTGGGATGGCAGGAATGTAATAACTATTACATAAAGAATGGGCATGCATTGAAAAATCAGATAGCATCATGGAAGTAGTTTAGAATATTCTGTCACCTGGACAACTCTACAATAAGTAAATTGTTGTAATTTCAGCACAAGTGAGGCACTTTCATTGAAAATTTAATTTTAATCAATCAATCAAATGTTTGAGTAGTAGATTATATAAACTTTTCTGGTTTTGTAATAGAAAATCAGAGTATCTCAACCATGAAATCAGTAGTTTTAATAACACTATTGGAATGTTGATCTTTTTCTTAGATCTGTAGATTTTGTTGGCATCGGATCAGAACAGATGAAAATGGATTGTGTCCTGCATGTAGAAAGGTATTTAATGCTCTTATTGGCTTGCTGCCCAGTCCTAGGGTTGAGCCATATCTACTTTGACAACTAACATAGCAAAACACCTGCAAACCCAAAACCAAAACTCCTATAGATCAAGTGAAATCTTTATTCACGCTGTTTTGATCGCAGAGAAAGAAAAATACTTGAGAGTAGAAAATGAACATTGGTTACAAAAATATAACTAGTGTCAGTTTCAAATATGTGTGCAGCAGCCAAAGTAGCAGAGCTTTTGACATTAGAATGCAACTACAACATACATGTATGTTGTTAAACATTTCTTTCAAGTACAAGTATCTACATGTTTAACTTGTCAACAATAGATAAGCTTGGGCATTAGTGCCTTGAGGTGGGAGGAGCCGGTTAACGTTTAGCATGGAAAGGAGGTATCCATGGCAACCCTGCTAGCGGCCACCACGAGGCACCATCATACTGAATCATTTAGTGGAATACTTACTAGCTGCTAGCGGCCACCACAAGGCCGCATCATACTGAATCATTCAGTGGAATACTTACTAACCAATACTTACCGCATACATACCTCCTAAGGGGGAGGGCGGTGGAGTGGGCAAAAAGGGGGTTTGAAGGAACACTGCAGGCAAGCTTAGTGCTAAGCAAATGTTTAACCTGTAGCAGACAAATGGAAGTAGCCAACTGGTTTGAAGAATTGTGGGGTGCCCCAGCTAATCTTGCATGGCTGACACAGGCCACCCAAGTCAGATCACCACCGACCTGTATTACCTTGAGGTTTAACTTTGCCTAAGAAACATTTAGCCCCATTACATGGTATAGTGTTTTCCTGAGTTTTGTTCAAGTTATTTCTCTTAAAAATTTTACAGGCATACAGTGAAGATCCTGCAGTTTACACTCCCCTGTCACAAGATGAGTAAGTAAATCTTACTAGAGGCAGAGATTTTCTGGTCTTAATGTTTATGGTTGGAAAATAATTTTTTCGTAAAAAAATAATAATTACTTCATACCATGATAACAAAGAGGTTACTAAATTTAGTTGCACATGTTGTTAGTGAAAGAGGATACCAAT
>Ga0126337_10001175_pt1 | contig 15339 bp, 10 predicted proteins | sample DipCmetagenome_FD_92527 | JGI IMG/M metagenome (GOLD analysis project Ga0126337, IMG submission 92527) | Coral microbial communities from La Bocana,Puerto Morelos, Mexico - Diploria C A metagenome | ecosystem: Host-associated > Invertebrates > Cnidaria > Coral | place: La Bocana,Puerto Morelos... | reverse complement strand
TTTTTGTTGTGGTTGGGGATGGCTCGATTTGTTTAGAGTCATTTTAGCATAAACAAAGGACATATTGACGTGTAATTAGGTAATGAGACCGTCGATAAGTGACCCGGGATGGGGAGGTACTCACTTATATAGGCCATATAGAGTATGTGCGGCCCCAAAGGGTATGGTTTCTTAACTGTTTTAGTCAGAAATTGGGTAGGTAAAATACCAGATTTTTTATCTTAAGGCTAAGGGTTTTGGGTAGCGGGCCGCATACCACCCGATTATTTGAGTACCTCCTCTTCCCCGGGGTAAAAGGTCATAGACCGCGGTAGTTAACCAAACAGACAAGTAGATATGTAAACTACAGTAAACTATGCGCTGGTATGTGGATTAGGAGGTTCAAAAGCGACAATGGACAGCGTGTTGTTTGTGCTCAGTGTATGCTTTTTGTCGTTCATGTATCATCAAATGATAATTGTGCAGCTGAATACCAACCAGTTTGTTAACTGTTGATAATCCTCCAATAAACAAGCTCAGCCGATGTAACTTGGTCGCAGGTAATCGTTTTTATTATGTCGTAATTTTCTAGTATCATCTAGTTCTCCCAAATGCGACGAATTTATTAATTCCAAAGCCTGCAGCGCCAGGTCCATAGTTTGCATTGTTGTTTGCGGTGTGTGTCATGTGCAGAGACAATTGCTCGGCTTACTAAAATATCAGAAATGTTTGTTTGGCGACGTTTTCGTTGCGTCCTGGAAGCTCTCCTGATTCCATATTTCAATTTATTTTGTTTTCTGCTTCCTCTACGAGCAAGAAATTGTGAAGTGAACAACACACCTTGTTTAGGTGGCTCGATCGGATATTTGAGTAACGATACTGTTCAACTTTGAGCGACTAGAACAGCACCATTATCAATCCAACAGAACATCGAACGTTACTGGTGTGCTAGAGAAAGACGAAAGTGTCAAATTAGGCTATGTCTTACGACCGTCTGAGTTAATGTAGCAATGAAACGACGCCATACCCCCATCCTTAAATAAGACCAAAAAAAACTTGCTATCAGGGTTAATTTTAGAAATACGACATTGGGGTCTCGAACTTGACCTAGTTGTCTTAACGATGGCAAAATCAGTTAAAAACAAGTGTATAGGGAGCGTTTTCCAGAAAATTAAAAGTCAAGTTTCAAGGTGTCAAAATACAACATAAACGAAGCTGTTTTCTGTGTTATTGCAAACCATGTCCACAAGACTTGACTAAAAGGTATTCTGGTCTTAAAATGAATCTTATAACATTTAATTTCCTCGAGCCTTCCTGCGTATATACAGCTGTTCGCCATCACATTTCACACATTTCATTTCATACATTTCACATTTCACATCCAGATACATTGTGAGCCACGTTCCAAAACTCTCCCGGCTAAACATTGCTCACTAGAGTTTAGTTTGCACTTAACTGAAAGGTACAGGGCTGGCCAAACCCACTGAACACTGCAAGAATCTTCGTATTTAAATAGCCCGTAGAATTACAAGTAAGTGAGCTCAGAACTCACAGACTTTGAAAGAAATGTGGATAAATTGAGAAACAAACAAAATGATCACGTTTTACGCGTCAAAAGTAATCGAAGAATATTTCTTTCCAATAAATATTAATATCTAAACTGAGAAAAAGCAGGAGAGAACACAGATCAAAGATTTGGAAGCTTATCCACGGGTGTGGTAAATTTAAAGTCGGTTGGAAAGAGTTCTGCAGCTCGTAGATAGATAAGTCTGTAGGATTGACGAATAGTAACATCAGCTACGCCAGCGATGTCCCCGATGTCTGTAACCAAAAAAACAAAAAACAAAAAACATTATAACTGATTTAGGATAAAAAGATATATTTGAAGACCGAGAAAGTCAACTGATTGATGAATTTTTAAGTTGTTTCTCTCAAATTCCCCATGAACTTACTAGTAAAAGAGTCATTTTCATTGCACTCCCTCCGAGACTGCTCGAAGTCAGTTTGTCTCTCGAAATTTAGCAGGGGAACGCAGCGAGACGCTTTAGCCTGTTCCCTATTCGGCCATACCACATTTTTTTGATTCACGTCTAAGTGACCCTAAAAGAAAAAACTAGCTGCCAGCAGTCTCCACCCTCCAGCTCCATTTTAAAAACAGGAAACAAACGAACAGCGCCAATACCAGTTAAAGGGCCCTAGTCACCCACGCCTTGGTTTTTGCTTGCATGTGAGAATTTGCCTATTATATTTTATTCGTCGAGTGTCAAAACGAAGGAAATCACTGTAAATCAATCAATCAATCAATCAGTCAATCAATCAGTCAGTGAGTGGTTCATTGAGACAATGATAGAGAAGTTTTTAAGTAACAAGGGAAAAACCTTTTTGTGATCTCTTTTCGTCTGATGCTTGAGAAGCCATGTAAATTGCAGCTGCAGCAACTGAGATAGGACTTCGACTGAAGAAAGAAAACAGGAAATACAGACACATCAGCGAGAGAAGTTTAATACTCTTTACAAACTAGAATTAAAACAACAAAAGTTAGTGATAAAAGAAAGTCATAATTGAAATAATGGTGCCGAGTTGGGTTGACTAAACAACAAAACAATCCAACGTCTCAGAGTGTGTCATACTCAACGCAAAAAAATTAAGCTCTTCTGTATTTCACCACCAAAAGTGATGGGTCACTTTTACAGTAGTTCTGACCTTGTCTATCACTAGTCACACTCTACAGAGAGGGTCCCTGAGAACGTAGCATTGCAGGACACAGAGAAGGCCAGAACATCACGTGGGCTGCTTATTTATGATATGGCAGCTTAATTGACAAGATAAAGACCAAGACTACACTTACCCTGGTACTAAATCTAAATCAACTGCTTTACGGGCGATGTGTGTAGCAGCCTTCTGAACATCCGGTGGAAGACCAAGATTGGAACAAAACCTCGACTAAAGCAAGAAAAAATTCAACAACTCTCAACCTGACTGGTCAAAATAGGTTACGTGGAAGAGCTCTATTATTTACTTACCATGAAATCTGCTGTTGTTATAAGATCCACACTTGTTTCGAGTGCCTTTAATATTAGTTTAAAACATCGACCAATTTCTTTTTTGGAGATTTTACTAATAGCACAAATTTCTGTGGACAAAAGACAGGTAAATCTGAGATCTTTGAGATTTATTAGTTTTCCAGCTTTATGCTATATAGAGAGATAATTTGAAGCATAATTCATTACTGTTATCATTTTTAATTCTCTGCTTCAACTATCTACAAATTCCAGAACAATAAGCTTCCTTTTTTTGCTAGACTAAGTTTAAAATATTAATGCACTGTGAAAAGGGGGGCATAACAATGAACAAACTGCGAACACATTCTCCGGCTACATACTTTAAAACACATGCTTTGAAATATCTGTCTGCAATCTTTACACGGTAAACTAGTCTGAATTTTAGCCAGAATGGGCTTTTCTGTCACATTTGTAGTGCATTGTTTGTTGTTACCTTTAAATGTTCTTGGTACACCCTCTTGTCTGCAGGCAATGTACAGACATGCAGACGCAATGGCATCATTGCTCCGACCTTTTAAACTCTTTTGCTCATGAACTTGTTTAAAGAGCTGATTTGCGCGGTCCTGAGGATAAAGCCAACCACAAATAGCTTAATTCACTTGCACTGTCAGTAACAAAAACATAAAAATCTCTTGCCAGATAGAAAACTGGAGACCAAGATTTTATTCGGTCAACAAGAATAAATGAACATAAACTTGTCTACTAAATTCCTTGCCACAGTGTCACTTTGCTTCACTGCATATGGAGAACACAGGATTGAGTGAAATGTGCAAATTAGAGTATCAAGAAGGGGTGTAGTGTTAATTTTTTTTAGTATCCACCATTAAGTCAAGCAAGTTTGTGGGCCATTAATGGGATTTGGGTATGTAGTTTTAAGGGGCCCATGTCTTTCAGGAAACAGTTCCCCAAATCAAAACAGTGGAAAATATGGTGAGTACCAGTATTTAGGTACTTATTTTGCTGATATGTCAGTTTTTGAGATAATATTGATGGAAGGTTTAATTGGAGAGACTAGAGACTGTCAAACCAGCCAACTGAATTATTAAGGAGGCTTTTAGCCAATAAGCATATAAAAATTCCCCTGTCAAGGGGATGGAGATACTATGACTCCATAACAATCAGTTACACCATAACAATCAGATGCAATCTCTCTTTAACTTTTGCTTAAAAATCCATGGGAAAGAACGCAAAATAAGTGTTCTGCACTTGTCACATGTAATTGTATTTTTTGGCATTTTTCCCACATCTTTTCCAGCACAAGAAAGACTGCTTGTAGTTTATTTAGACCACTGAGGATTCCTGTACAGAGTTTGGGCTCTCCCCTTTAAAGCAAAATGTCTCATGGCCAACAAGTCCTTTTTTTGGTCATTTCTTGAATAATGAGTTGCTATATAAGCTTCTAGTTCACAATAAACCAAATGCTTAATCTATATTTTTACTGATAAAAAAGCTTACCACTATTTTCCTAGGAAGATTTATTCTATCAGCCATGATGCCAATCTCTCTAAAAGCATTCATAAGACTTCTGTCTGAGCCAGTCAACTAAATGAATGAAATATCAATAATAACAAAAACATGTAGACTGTCATATCAATATCATTCAATATTACAATCTGCAAAATGAAATGATAATATTATTATATTGCAGGAGATATTTAAGTGAGTATTAGGTTTACAAGCATAAAATTTCCATCTCAGTGGCAGATAAAGAAATATGGTGAAACATTACAAACATGTCTTTCAGCAATAATAACTAACCCCGCCTCGATTGTGGTATTTGGAGTAGCCATCTGTTTCACTGTTTCCTTGTGGCACCCTCTCAATGATTGTAGAGAGGTCTCCTCCACCCAACAATGGGTTCTGCAAAAAGGCATTTACAGTCTATCAACCTCAAAGCTCTCGTAAATATCTACATGCATTCCTGTATAATAATCTTCCTGCAAGAAATTCTAACTTCATTCTTGAGATACCTTGTCAACTTGAATGTGAATTGTAATTGACTGTTGCTATAAAGTTTCCATTATTGATATTTACAAGTTATACACATTTTTTCATGTGTACTTAAATAGCACAAGAGTGGCTGACATAACAAATGCATACTGGGCTAAAGCTCTCAGGCTCTGGGCTAGTAAAGCAGCAATACCAGCTAGCTTTAGCTAGAACAACTTCAAAATTGTTGGAGGAAACAGGGTATTAGTCTACATTGCAGGTTTATTAGCCTCCACATGCATTGTTTTTATTTTCAGACTTTCCCAACAAGTTACTGATACCCATTTCTAAGTTGCCTTAAGCCTTAAGCCTCTCTATCAAAGCTAGGCCAATTCATATGAGAATGAGTTAAATTTGCATGTGAAAAAAATGATATAAAATGATGGGCACCAAGACTTGCTTTGAGAAAGAGGCTATAGGTAATTTACAAATAAATGGCCTATTGCTTTGCTACCAGCAAATTAGAAAAGTTATGTGGATGGAGATAGGGAAATGTGTAGGTGTAGATAATTACCGGTAATTTTCCCTGAAGGTCCCAGCTTAAAACATTAACTCTTTTTAGAGTTTGCTTTAAATTGATTGTTACGCTTATTCCGAGATTTTCCATATACATCAGTCAAAATATACTCTTGCTGATCATGTCTTTACTCTCATTTACTGTGGGGTCGAGACACCAGATTTTTATGACTCATGCTGTTAGCCTTCATTCCTACCTGTGCTGCTCCAACACGAGATGGATCACTGTTGGACTTCTCATTACTAAATGTACGCCATTCTGAGCCAACATCAACAACCCTGGATAAATAAAAGGAGCAAATACTGCTACATTGTATGCTAACAGAAGGGGAACACTTTTAGGATGTAAGGTCCCCTTCCCAAGGAGTTCCCTTTTATTTCATTACCAGTGAAAAAAGCTGGAAGAAAAAAAATTGAAATATTCAGCCTTTTCTCTAACCTTAATCAGCACTATTCCAACTTGCTTGGAAGGATTGGAGAACGGAATGATACAGTATGACTATGCTGATGGCCATTATTAAGTGAAAACTATAATGATCCAGTTAAGGCACTCCTTCTTGTAAGTGCCACTTTCTAAAAAGCAACCCCCCTTAAATGCCATTTTTTTAAAAGAAGCAGACCTTTTCCAATAAGTACAACCATTGAAGAAGTGACAGAGGAGAAGAAGAATTTATCTGAGCAGAATTATATTAAAATTAAATTAATTTAATTTAATTGGAAGAACACTAATTAGACAAGAAAAAGAAAAGGAATAAAACTTTTTTTCAGAATTTATGGGCAACAAAGAGACCAAAAATTACACTTACACAAAATAAAACACAGCAATAAGGATAATAGGGGTTGAACTGTGGTTCCTTGTTATACAAGTATTTTTGTCAAATGTTAATACAGTAAGTGGAAGAGCACAGCTTATCCAAGCATAAATCTTTAATTATCCACTGCAGCTTGTACAGGTATTTTTCCAACCATTCGCAAGTGACAGAGCAGAACTTATCCAACCGTTAATCAGCTTCAAGTTCCTTGTTATATCAAAAGATGACGTCAGCACACGTACATGCAGTGATGAACAGTGACTCACTCGCTGGAAACTTACTGGTAGATGCAATTCTGACCGGTACTAACGTGTTTGCGTTTCAAGTTCATAACCAACAGGTTGGCAAAATTTTATTTCATCAAGGAGTCAAAATTAGATACATGTGGAAAGGAAAAGGAAAACTTTACACGGAAGGAGCCAAATACAAAAGTGATTAGATCTTGGAAATTTGCTTAAGCGCTCGTGGAAATACGGTTTTAAACTTCATTCATCTCAAGCTGTTTGAGACACAACAACAGTAGCCAAGGAACTCGCCGGTTTCTTATGAAATTAGAGAAGTATATACGAGAGGCAAATACCCAGAATCTTACCTATCTCCGACAACAAGACCGCATTCTGAACAAATCATATCACCGGCGCGATAGTCTTCGATCAACGGAGCTTCGGGATGATGCGAACATTTTATCCTCTGCGAACTGAAACACAATGCGAGGAAACCAGAAAAATAAGTTGGGCCAGCTCTATAGAATATCAGATCACAGCAGGGTTAAATAAATTAGCCGAACGGATTGTAAACATTGACGGAAAAGTGACTATATGCTTACCCACTAGAGCTCGCCATAACGCACTCGTGTCAAATATAGTTTGGAGGAAATAATGCTGAGGCACCGCTCTTTATAGCTTCCAGACCGGAAGTGACGTAACGGGGGAAGTCAAGACTACAGATTGGGAAGATTGGGAGTTCTGTTTACGACGCTCTTTGGAAGTTTCGTTTCGTTTCATTTTGTCATGGCTCAAAATAGGTTGTCAAATGTAACGGTGGAGCAAGTGAAAGGTGGGAGTTCTCTTGTTTGCGAAATTGCATACATACAGAATTTTTGGCTTCTGGTTTTCTTCCCTGCTTTTAATACTTACGACGAGAAATCATTCTGAAATTGTTTAACCCTTCAAGTTGCAATCGGCGTGGAAAATCTGTTGAATCTGTCCGGTCCAAAGGATCCTGTGCTAAACAGAACTACATGAAACGTGAACAGCTGAACTTCTCAGAAATGCGCGTCATCTACGAATCTTCTGTGAAATATGAAATTATACTGCCAAGTTCATGGGCTAGAACACTCCGGGAATTCACGGAATTGATTCCGGGAACTCAGTATTATTACTCTATAGCGGGGTTAATACTGTGTTTAATAATGGAGAATCAATGTTTTGATCGAAATCTCGCCATGAGAGTAGCTTCTTGAGCCGAGGGAGGGGAGGGGGAGGACTGAGCTGGAGTTTTCTCATGAAAACCAAATTTTTCCATAGACGGGTGGGGAATGTTTTCTATAGCTGCAGCTACAAATTCTAGGGGCTAGAACTGGCAGTGGTATGGCCTGTTGAAAGAACATTTATTATACCTTTAATTTCTTATTAATGAGGGGCCATGCCCAAGGGAAATGGGAGGTGGCTGCTTAATAGGGTTAAGCTGCTTAATGAGGCTAGCCACTTAATAAAAACGTCAATTTATTCAAATACAAACATTTTGGTTGTCTGTTTTTATGTTTAACAGCTGCCATGCGAGAAATTTTGCAAGCCTTTGAGAAACCAGAAAACAAGGCTAAAATACAGGAAATTGAACAGGATGCAGGAACTGACTTGGTAAAACTTCTTCAAGATCGACTGCCATTTGCTGCCGAGATTCAGCAAGAGGTGATTAAAAGTCATGGCTTTTTAGATGATGGGGACCAAGGTAATTATTCTCCAGCAGCTCTGTTGAGAGTTAATGGGTGAATTTTGGCCGAGACTGACTGAGCCTGCAGTTTTTAAATCAAAGTTGCTTAGCAACTGAACAAAAAGCAAGGCAACTTTTGGAGCACTTGAGTGATTTTGCTATTCTCTGATTGGATAATAATAATCAGAAGCTTTATGAATGCTTCAAAAAAAAAATTCATCTCCAAAAATGGCACTTACTACCTCAACTGTTGAGAACCAGTTTATGATCAGGAGTGTGACATGTGAAACAAGAGCCTTTTTATATCATCTTTTATCCCCCTATCCCCTTTTAGATCAGTCTATTATCCCCTAGCCTAGCTCACGTTTTAGATTTTAATGCATCCCTCACTTCCTGATGGACTCACATCGTTTGTTGCACATTGTTTTGGTAATGTGGTTACTTATAAGAGATGTTTACACAGGGATGTACCCTGAAAGCAGTTGGTTTCTCCTACACTTAACGTTCGGCATAGGAGAAATCAACTGATTCCACAGCTACAGGTTTGGTTGAGGGAAGTTAAATAATATTAGGTAATACTGCTATAAAATGTAAAAGTGACTACATAATTTAATTGTTTAACAGGTTCCCTTACATTCACACATGCCATCAAGTTATTTGAAGAAGATGATGAAGAAATTGCTAAAATGGCTGCAGAATTGAAGACAAAATTCATTCCACTTCTACCACGCCCCCCTCTCTTTGTTCCAAGAGATGTCACATGATCAAAATTACCCAATATTTTGATTTTTTAAATGTGTTTGGGTAGATGTTAAGTAAATTACAGTTTGAAACTCCATGGACAGGACCATGATGTCTATATTTAAAAAAGACAGGAAAGACTCTTTATTCTCTTTCATAGTTTAATAAGTTCTTGATGTTGCAAATACAGTAAGGAAAGTGGGCATTGGAGAGAGATAACCATTATGGGGGAGAGGTAAGGTGTAATATGTCACCTCGTATGGGAGGCAAGGGTGCCTTCAGCAGTTACCGGTACTAATTAGAACTGTGCAAGAGTTTTCTTAACTTTCGGAAAGAGTGAGTAATATTAAAGGCAATCGATCACTGATTCTCTTGAGCAAATTTGACGATAATGAAATGGAACAATTAATTAAAGTTTTATGCCAAAAAGGAGTGCAAATTTATAAGCATTTGTCAACTTTTTGACTGGCTTGGGTTCAACTTTGGATTTGTTACTGAGACGACTGTAACCCATCTCTTGAATTTGATGTAAGTAAACTGAAGAAGAAAGGTTAAAAGTAAATTCAATTAAAGAGAAGTTAACTGCTTGTCAAGATTTTATTTTGTTCTGTAGGTAACTTTTTAATCTCGTCAAGATACATTTTAATTCTAAAAATGGCCAGAAAAAGAGTATGAATATCAAAAGTAAAAATATCTGAACACTCTGTAGTATCACTTGAACTGCTCCCAATCAAAGTGCCACAAGTACAGTATTTTAAGATTATTTCTTGTACTTTATAAATTTTGATATTTCATACAAACCTAATAGTAACTCTAAGTACATGTATAACAAGGTAACTGAGGTGACATATTGATCAACCTTGATTTTATATTTATACACTCACCACATAAATAGAGAGGTGTATTCAGGAATTCACATTTTTCCCAAAGGTAATAATTTTTTGGTTAGCGACTCAATTTTTTAAAGAGATCAAAGGTTTCTGCAAAAATACACCATACCTAATAATGTTGTTTTATATGAATCATATTTGTACACAAAAATTGTAGCATCCCAAAATTTTCCCAAAACAAAAAAAAGGTTTTTGTATCATAAGTTATTTGATATCTGTAAAATTATTGCTCTTTTTTGAAAAAAAGGATCTCAGTGCATCAAAATAAATAATACTGACTTATATTTTCAGATGTCTTCCTATATTAACTATAGAGATAATGTAATTGTGAAAAATTCAGAATGTCAGAATAGATTTCTGTAATGTTGCAAATATTTGCTTGTATACAGTTCCTTAGTTTTACTATGAATAACTAGAGCCTTAAACTTTCAATTCCCTCACTTAATTAGTTTTATGTTACACTTTCAATATTAGAAACGTAATGGTCAAATATTTTATACTAACTATGCTCAGACAATATAAATAATAATTAACATTATTTACATATAATCTAGTCTTATATGACATTAATGCATAGTGCATTCAAAGCACTATTTAATATTAACATTGTAACAATCTTGTCAAAGTTACATAATAAAAGTGACTTGCATAACCAAAGAGTTCTTTTTACCAGTGAAGTGTTTAATTCTAGGGCTTTAAACCTTGTGATGTTGTTAACTTGGTGATGTAGAAGTGGTGACAGGTATATCATCATCATGAATATAGCCTCTTACTATCATCAGGCACTGCTCATATGTGCAGAAAATGAGGGCAACTGACAAACCAGCCTGAAACAAGGACAAAATTCTGGTTCACTCTCAAAAGTTCACGCTGGGCTCAGTGGACCAATATATATGAGTGTCCCTCAAAGTTATAGGAGTGGTGAATGGTTCTTCAAAAACACTTGGTCTAGCAAAATATTTGCCAAAATTCAGGGGTCTCACAGTCTTGCATTTTTAGAGGTCATATGCATCTTGCAGTCATGCATTTTCAAAACGCTGTCTCAGAATCTCGAGCTTTTACAAGACTGAGAAAGTCTTGAAGTCCCAATTTGATTGTTTAGTTTTATAACTGACACCTGGATGTCTTAGAGTCTGAACATCTCGTACTCTTATTTTAAACACTTTGAAGTCACTGTCCTGCAATTTCAAAAGTCAAAATATCACAAAGAAAAATGCTAGTCTTGCCTTCTCCTTAAGTTTTACATTTTGATTTACCATTCACCACTTATTTCTGAGCAATTGTAACAGTTTGGTGATACATGTACATAACACTTGGGTATTTTGAGAAAGAAAATGTAAAACCTACAAAAATGTTAAAGTTGTGATAGTAGGTTCAATACATATCATTGTGCCATCTTCTTACCTTAATTGTGCTTGGAGCAAGTCCTTTGAAGAAGCCAGCTGAACCCTCTTCTTTTAATATAACCCTGAAGCAGTCTAACATACCATTATACTTCTGGACTTTGCCAAATGACTCCCTGGCCTCATGAAATCCTTGCACCTTTGAAAAACAAAAATAAGATGTAAGATGTAGAAAAACAGTGTTCCCTTATCTACAAGTTGTCAACTATATTGATGTAGGTGCCCTTGCTTTCCATGAGCGATAGTCAACTCAGCTATGCTGCGTTGTCTCTTCACTTAATAGATACCTTGGGCGTGTAGTCTAATTTACTGTTACAGCTACATTACAGTTACTGTATAATGTGACTGTTCTAATTATTGTATCTCACACCTGTAGTCTCTTCTTCACCATGTCAAGGGGGTAAATAATTCCTTTACTAAATATCCCTGACAATGCACCACAAGCAAGGCTCTCCTCAACATCAGCTGGCTTATATGGATCTGGTTGCTGAAACAAAATGATTTTTAAATCTCTGGTTACATGCTACAGGTTATTCATTTGATTAAATGCTCAGTTGCTGGAATTACCTTTGTCTAGCTGTTAAGATTAAAAAATTATACCCAATACTGCCTACATGTCAATTCTAGCACTAGTGTAAATGACAAATCATCTCCTCAGAGAATGACCTTGAACACACCATGATGTAATTCAATTGACACATTTAGTGAGGGTTTCTTTATTTCAGGATACTACAAGCATTAGATGAGTGTGTTCATTTGCTGGTTAAAAGTTTTATAAGTTTCTATTATTCCACTCTGCATTAGTTGCATTTTTAGTGGTGTAAATGCAAGTACCAACCTGTATGTGGTTGAAACATACCTTAATCCTAATTGACATTTCCCACAGAGTCTTGAAAAAGGCATAAAAGCCAAACTGTAGCCCAGCATAAGGAAAAATCTGCACTAAAGTAGGCACCAGCCCTCAAAACAAATACAGCATATACAAATGATGTTAAATTTCCTTTTTCCAAAACTGTTTCAATTATACCCAGGAAGCTAATCTTTCATAAACAAGAGATATTCAAACATGTGGGTTGCCTCTAGCAATTTTATTCCAGAAAAATCTCCTTTTAAATGTTTAAAACTTCCAATCAGACAGACTATGTTACTCTGTCATTAAACCTACTGTTACAATGCAGACACTGGAAGAACAAGCTTTCAGGTTATATGTATATGTGACCATGCATCAACAAGGAGGAAAACAATGAAATACTGACAGTATAGATAAGTTGGTACTACTAAAATTCAAGTACAACAGACTGTTTTTGCCCGCCTTTGATTTCAAATTAATATCAGGTACTTTAAATCATCATTCTGTTTACGAAGAAGGTTGCCTCCAGGTTGCCTGCTTCAAGAAGTTCAATTGTAAATGAATTTTTAGAGTTTTGAGAATGCATGTTAACTGGCCAACACTTAAGTATATTATTGCATACACAACAAAGCCTGCGGAAGCACATACAAGGCAGTCTCACCTTTATAAAATGATCTAATTCCCTCATTAACATACATTTTACTGGAAGCTTCAAAAAGACTCTTGTAAATCTGGAATAAATGTGTTGCATCTTAAAACAATAACAATCTGTAGATGATTCTTTTCCAAAAGTCATTTTCCTGTACCCACTTTACAAAAGCTTACCAGTACTGAACAGATCAAGATAAATAGTTAATTCAGGTTTTGTGTTGCCTGTGGTTGTAAGTTAACTTTATATTACTGTTGAGGAAATGTTAAGATACAGCTTCAAATACACTTAGACAGGGAGAGAACGATAAGTACTAGATAAGCTTGTTCCAATCCCAGACCAGGTATTTTAGATCCAAAAGGATCCATATTGCTCCAGATGGTTTTCATAGCTTCAGAGTTTGCAACTAGGTACAGTAACCCTCCCCCTCCTGAATGAGACTGAAACACGGGGGCCTCACCAGTCCTATGCTAAAAGCCAATCACAGTATAAAATTTGGTTCTCATTGCCCACTCATGGAGCTTGCTGTAGCATATAAACCATACACACTCTTTGTGTGAAGAGGGGAACTCTCCACCCCAGAGAGAGGGAAATGAGGGAAGTAAAGGGAACTAAGTACTACATATTGCATATAATTGTTTGCTATAAACCAGAAGACACCAAAGGTAAGCTTACTTTAGGTTCTCCTTGTGCAACAAGCCTTGTTCGTAAAACATCTAAAGGCTGCGCTACTGCGGAAGAGAGGCATCCAGCCAGGCCTCCACTAACAAAGTGAGTCACTGTGTTGTAAAAAAAAAAACAAAGAAAGCAACTCAGTTCGATGGAAGCTAAGTATAAAATCAGATTTCAGTCTGCTGGAGTACAGAAGCTAAAACAATGACAACTGCTTCCACCCATTCTTTGTACTAAGAAATTATTTTTTTACTTTTCTTTTACTAGATTGACAACCTTATAAGAAGAAAAAGATATTAAGGTTTTCTTTTTGGCAGTAATTATCAAACCTCCTTCGTGGTAATATATTAGCAAGGTAAGGAAAACATGAGAAATTGGCACAACTTTTCCATTGACAGTAAAATGTTCCTTGGGACAAAATTTCTTGTTGGATTCAAGTAGAAAAGTGATTGTTTCCTCTATCATGCACAGGCATACGTTATAATACAGTTTTCCCTTTATGGCAGGGCAACCATCTGAAAACCACTGAATTATTTATGCTCAAATCTTATATACATTGGAAATTATTTTAGTTTAATGTACAACAAGTAGGCTAATGCACTTCATCCAACACAACTAATAATTAGTTCATACTTCATTCCTTTCAAAATACAAAAACAAGGGCTTGCAAGCCTCAAAATGAGTACTAGAGCCTTGATGACCTGGTTTCCATTTTGGACCTGTGCTTGCTGGATATGTTCTCCACATAACTTCTGTAATGGCTTCAAATGACATGAACTGAAATAGAAGGGAGACAAAGACATAATATACTTTTAGTATTCAAGCAAGGATGTCAGATAAATAGTCATACGTGGGTGCGTGCACAAGACGACGGCGATAACAATGTCACAAGATGGCGGCCATACTCCAGCTAGTATAACAGAGACAAACAACCTTGGTTTATAGCATCCTTCTTTGGTCAATTGACACCTGTCAAAACAAAGTATCCACTGACCAATCACATGATCATATAGAGCTCAAGTTGAGAACTCATTAAGGTCACATGTTTTTGAAAATGGACTGCTGACCAAGTGCTGCTTTTGTTGTTGTAAACAGGGCCAGGTTGTTCAGAAACAGGTTAACCCTAACCCAAGAATAAAAAATGAACCGAAAATTTTCTTGTACACAAATTTTTCTTGCATACAAATGTTCTTCACTGCTTTTGTTTTGTGTATTTCAAGACTGTTCAAACCCAAAACAGAAGGCCAAACAACATACAGAAATCCTCATCGCATAGTTACAAAATCAAATCAAAATTTCGCTTATCCTAGGCAAGCTTAATTGGGCTTTGAATAGCAAGGCCCAGGAGCTCTGGTTTTAGGCATGGCTAAATCTAAATATTAATTCCTTACTTGAACATATCCATACACCACGGATAGAACTTGTGCTGGTACATGACCTTTCCTATTAGGTTAAAAGAGATAATCAACACTCATCATTGGTCACTTAATTCTCACCATGTGTAGACTATAGGAAGTGGCTTTTTGTTCCTGAAATCCTACATGTGATCTCAAGCTCAAACAATAGGAAACTACAAAATATGTTTCAAATGAAAAGAAAGTTAACAAGTTTCGGTAAAAGTCTTATATACCAAAGCTTTGTCTAAAATCGCCAAAGAAATAATCAATGGGTATTTAAGTTTGTTTACAAGACCTTTACATTGAATTGATTACACTAAAATATCACTTTAAAAACTGGGTGGAACTATCAATCAAATATATGTTGTAGTTAAAAATTAAATTCAGGTAAAAATTAAATTCCTTTGTCTCTCAACCCTACTCATTCATTGATTATGAATAATTAGG
>Ga0126337_10001174_pt1 | contig 15341 bp, 14 predicted proteins | sample DipCmetagenome_FD_92527 | JGI IMG/M metagenome (GOLD analysis project Ga0126337, IMG submission 92527) | Coral microbial communities from La Bocana,Puerto Morelos, Mexico - Diploria C A metagenome | ecosystem: Host-associated > Invertebrates > Cnidaria > Coral | place: La Bocana,Puerto Morelos... | reverse complement strand
TCCTGACGAAAATACAAGCTGATAAGAATAGATAGCCAATCAGAGTACATCATTTAACAATAGATCGGTTTCAAAACAAAAACAAACGACCGCGTTGCATCAAGGATGAAAATGGGCCTTTAAAGTAGATTTTTGCACATCAGCAAGGCAACTATCGCGGATAGGAATCGAGAGCGGAATGATCTAATTAATTTAAAATAAATCTCTCACAGTGCCTCTCTCCACCCTGGCCCCGAGTTGCTCAATAGGTGGATAACGCTAACAACCGGATAAATCATTATCCAGCGGATAGCGTAGTTTGTTATCCCCTGGACTGCGATTTATCCTGTGGATAGCGCTAACAACTGGGACCTGGTGTATAAATGCTACCTGTCGTGACAGAATGCTATGGAAGAGGGGGAACTTTCAACGCACTAACGCCCAAATCCAGAAAATGGAAACCCGGGATTAGTTCAGACAGCGAAGTTCACGGTTCAAGTAAAGACTTTATTTTACTTTAATGTTATTATTATTACATGTACTAATTTTGCAGTAAACAAAAAACAACAGCAACAAATTGAGCTTAGTTCTACAACTTCATATAAATGTCTCAATAGCGCAATACTGATAAAATCAATGAAGTTACTCGTGAGGTTAATTCTACAACTATCAACGGTGACCTATATCTACCAAGTCGCTTAAAACGACTGCAATCAAAAACAAATATGAATGTGACACTGCTGTGCTAATTGAGGACTGAAATAAAGAAAAAATATTGTAAATGACGCGAGAACGTGCTAATCCCTCAAAATGGGCCTCCACGGTCAATCGCTTTCGGGTCACCTGGTCGGAGTAGTGTTCGTCTCAGATACGTCACCGAAATCAATTCACAGTGAAGGGTTGGGAAAAGCCGTACAGGATCTTGGCATTAGTAATATTGCTTCTGGCAACTTCGTACTACGAAAACCGGAATTGAGCTGTCAGAGAAGCACATGCATAAGCCTGTCATACCGACCCCAAGTGAGAATAAAAATGTAGTCTTAAACGGTATTCAAAACTCGACTGCTAATCATCTAAAATTCGCTTATATGTTTTTTTTGAAAAAACTTAAGCAAACATGAAATGCCTGCAGCTTCAAACTGTAACCGCGATTTGTGTGCGACCAGGAATGTGTGACCGCAGTACTGATAGGGTCTTATTTGACTGTAGTTCTAGCGGCAATATAACTGTAATGAACTGTGATATAACTAATAACATCGATGTGAGTGCAATTGAAATACTGCTATAACTGCGGCATTACAGTATTTCACTTTAAAAAATGCAATGCGACCGTGGTATAACCGCGTTGCGTCTTCATTATACCTGCGGTGCGTTTTATATGTTCTAAAAATTTTACACCTAAGCGGAACTTCAATTATAACTGACATACTGGAAAAAAACACTGCTAAAACCAAGGAAAGATTTCATTTTACAACAATCTTATTTCACTTGTGTAAACAGTACAACCAATCTAATGGAATCAAGATTGGTATCCTCACGTGACCAGCCATTCAAAGCCCTGAATCAGCTTGGGATGCCTGTGGAATATTGACAACAGAATTGTGGTTACACAAGGATCTAGCTAGCGCGACATTAGCTTCAGATTTCGTTATTAATCAGAATTTTTACCGTTAGTTAGCTATCGCAGTTTAGGTTTGCGGGTCCTCAAAACATGTGTTGTTTGTATATCAGAAAGAAAGGAAAAAAAAACGGTTACAAGCATTACAAATAGAAAACGCATCTAGACCATGCGTTGTCGATGTTTGTATATCGCATCGATTGAGCAAGAAGTTAAAAAGACAACAGGTAATGACGTTAGGAAGATTCAGTTTCTATGCCGGTTTCTCCCCTCCCCCATGTCCTTCCCCCCATGTTTTCTGTTCCCTCCACCCACCCACCCACATCCCTCCTAGAACAATCGTCAAACGAAAAATTCATTTTATCTTGAGTCATACACAAACATTAAGACATCGAGAGCTCCGCAAGACGCCGCACTAGTTTGCTGGAGAGTGGACGGCAATAAAAACGAATCGTTTGGGATAACTGGCCACAAATGTGACGAGTTAAATTGAAACTAATGTTACAAGCAAAGATTGAAATCTCTTCAGGAAAGGTGGGGTTAAAATTTTCGCCACTAGTAAAAAAATTAAAGTAAAATACTACATAAGACATGTTGACAGTCTGCGGATTGGTGACCGAGGGAGGTGGAGGGAAAAAGAACAAATACGTCCGAACGCTAAAAAGCGGAAAGGTTCTTCTTGAGATGATGGCAATAGTAAGAAAGGGGCCGCGTGTTCGAGATAACCAACCTTTTGTACTAAACTTTAACACGCGCCCAATTTTCATTGGACAGGATCCAATGTTGCCAGATTACAGCACAACTCGCAAACTGATAAGAATACAGGAAATACCTTGCGATAAAATAACATTACGCTTTCGGTTATTGGCATAATGTTTGTTTTTATCTTAATTTTGAACTGGTAGAATGGAGGAGGGTAGGAATTGAAACCACGTTGGACACCATTATTCATATTACATTGTTCCAAATATAGATACCTTAGCTGGGGTACTTTCAGGCTGTAACCCTGGATTGTCGTAGAAAGTTCGCCTTGTTCCAGTGGGAAACGGGTCTGGATAGTCATACTCCCCACTCGAACGGGATTCCTGGTTTAGGCCTCCGTACATTGGCGCGGGGTTGAGCTCGTAAGAACCTGTTCTTATCTTCTTTTCCTTCTCGTCTTCAGGAAAATGTATGTCTGAATGGACGGAGCGTGTGGTGAAGCGATTTGTCATATTAGGTTGATCCAAGTCTGCTTTGTATTGTCTGAGATTATGATAAATATGGTTTGTTAGGATGTGTACGTCCACTAATTAAAACACCCAATCAATTATGTGAAGAAGAGTATTTGTTAACAAGATTTTCCTTGTTAGCATAAGCGATACAGTTTCAAGCTGATCAAGCTACAAAAACATAAGTTCTGAATATTGAACAAAACACAGCACGGTTAGCCGTCTCAGGGAATTTGAGCCGGATGATTTGAAGTATAAACGTAATCGAGGTTTTGGAAGCAATCTGGGAGGAAACACGTATCACAAATTACAGTTTATGCATTGAAAACGGTGGCAAATAATTTTCTTAAAATTCGCATTCTGAACAATAGTGTAAATAGCAATTGAAAATAAATATAATAGACAAAGGATTGCAAAGAATAGTACTAGAAGGCGTCCAGTCGCGTTTTCAATTTTACATTTGTCTCTGCGAAGTGGCGCGAACGTGTAAAAATGATTGAAAAATAACGCTTGTTAATTCCCTCAACTGAACTTGGTCAATGCAACCTTCTTTTTTGGCAGCTTTACTTTGCTATTCATAAAATGCTCAGAATTCAGCTTCACATAGTTATTTTGGGTGCCCTGCTACCTGTTTTCTGCAAAATACATCAGATAAAAATACTTTCATTCGATTTGCTATAATAAGCTATTGTAATTGCTGTTGTTCTTTTTCTTGTATAGTTATTGCAGCTATCTTTTACCAACTTACTTTCCTCGCGCGACGCAACAAACAACGAGTAAGATAAGAAGAACGATGGCGCCGAAAACACATCCAAGTATTATGGCCAATGTCTTATTCTTTCCGTCGTCATCTAAGGGAAAAAAATCGAAATAGATTAAGGGCACTGTTTCTTGGTCCTGTAGGGCTTTTGTCAGTCCTTCTGGACCACGAATCCGTGTATGGGACGTGTTCGCGGCTTTTTGGAAGATTGCTGTATATCTTACTTGTAAGCCATTTTCAACTGATTGTCGTAAAACCAAAACCAAACCAATTTATTACCAATTAGACTACTCAGTCAATCTCAAACGGTAAAAAAAAAAACCGCAATAATAGTCTGATTACTTTCAACTCGATTGAAAATTTCTCTGTATATTAAGTGTACATTACACTAAACTGGAATGGGCAAAAGTTACCTTCGTCGGCAGGATTCGGAATAGGATCTGAAAGGTAAAATGAACGCAACATTTCACTATTCTACTGTGTTTGTTGTTTTACTGATACAGGCAAGGATAAGGATAAGGATATGCGTTGAGGTTCACTTTGGTTCGACGCAGCTTCACTGTTAAGTGTTATCATCTTTTACCTCTAAGCAACCTTAGTAAACTATTAGTTTAAAGTAGTTTAATCTTGTTAAGGGAATTCGTCATACCGCAGGTCGTCGTTCCGTCGCCTTGGTAACCGTCCTTACATTTGCAATCAAATGATCCATCTGTGTTGTGGCACATGGCATCCTTGTGGCAGTTGTGTGTTTCTTTGTCATTACATTCATTAAAATCTGATTACCAAGGAGGAAAGTTTAATACAGACACATTATTATAATTAGTCAGAAGACGTGGCAAGACTTAATTTAATGGCGTCGATCAAACAAAAATATGCTGAACAGTATACGATGTGTTCCATTTTCTTCAGTAACGGCAATCATTTCGTATTTATGTAAATCGGTTGTATTATCGGAACAAACAGAACTTTTTATCCTTTGTCTCAAAAATTCCTCTCATCTCCTAGAGTTGACCGAGTCTGGGTCGATATGGGGCACTGGAATATGAGGTATATATGTCTTAGCCTGCTTTTCGGTACCGTTAACTCTGCTCTGGATCCCATCGTTTCCTTAGTAGCACCTACCCCTTAGTCATTTTTCCTACTTCCTACAGACCTATCCAAGCGTAATAACAATTCTTCTGAGTCACGCGGAAAAAGTGATTCCCTAAAATACGCACCTTTAATTTGAGCGCTTTGAGGATCGTAAGTTAAATTTCCCATTTCTCCTGAATCCGGAAGCTCACTTAGTAATGTTTCAGGAGTTAAATCCGTGGCGTTTTCGGCAAAATTAAGGTCTACATCTGCAATTACGCTTCCTTCCCTAAAAATACACGCAATAAAGAATTAATCATCTGAGATCTTAAGCAAAACTGAAAGGAACCAATAGAACTGCGTTGTTTAAGTGACGTTTCGTACCGGAATGCCCGGATTATGGCTCGTAAAAATCCTCTTTTGCCTCTGTAGAACGCATTAATCTGGAAAAAAAGGATAGATAGCAAGAGGTCAAGATTGTTTCACGAAACTGCTCCTGCGCACTTGTTATAAAAAAAAATAAATATTTTAATTTATGTGTAAATTTTCAAGCTAGGCTTAAAGTAAAATATATCAATGTGTCTGTATTGGAATCTGAATTTAAATTCTGAACGATTTATGAATAGCACAGTTATCATACTAAATGAAAGATCCACTGATCAAAATTTACGAATGTTAGAGACCGTTTTGTCGGGTTTTCCCGGCCTACAATTATCTATTATTTTTCAGCGGACTGCTCGTTACAGACTTTGAGTTCTTTACTGTAAGTGTGCTTGTTTCAGTCTGTCTCGTGACCTCGTTCTGTCGCTCATAATTCGTTCGTCAGTATTTTCAGATCTCATAATTCGTTAGTTAAGTTTGTACTGAAAAACACCGGCGGGAAAGTTCTCAGATTGGGGAGTTGACAGAGTTGTTGAACACTTCCAACAGACTTCTTTCCGTACTGCGTTATTTTTTTACCTGTCTCTCGATTTTTCTGGCCAAAAATCCAAACACCACAGAGGTTTTGTCAAGTAGCAACGGTTCCCATTCAACTGGCTCCTCATTCAAACTGGACAGTGTTAGACCAATGATAAAAACACGTGCACCTGTAAAAATAAAACCGCCACAAACCTACGATTCAGGCCTTTAATTACCTTGTTCAGGAAGGGTAGAAGTCACTCCTATAGACTTTGGAGTCCATAACGCTTTCAATATTTACGTAAAAGTTCTTCAGTAAACTTTGGTATGGTATGTCGTTATACTCGGGACTGGATGTTTTCAGCATGAGCCCTATTTTGATGGACGAATTTGGTTTCTTGTTTTGATCGGCAAATTAAATTTTCTCTCGTGCAATTAAGTTTACATTTTCAAGACTTTTTAGCATTGATTTAATAATTGTTATTAATGTGGAGTCATTTTCGGTGGTTTCTGACAATTTTGAAAAACCAGGAAACCCAAGACATGTAGCGAATCCAAGACAGAGGATATCGTGACGAAATTTATTATCGGTATCACGACACAGTCATCTCATGTTTTCTTTACTGTTTTAAAAGATACGGGGGAGATTCCGTATCATCACCTTTGTCGTAGAAGGTTGTTTCATGTTTCCATAATTTTCTCTCGAGCTCTGCCGTTAGATTTTTTAAAGAAACTCAAAGAACGTTTTTCTTACCTCGACATTTTCCATCATAATAAAATTTTGGCGCTGGGCACAAGCACTGGAATGATCCAGGGACATTGCTGCATGCTCCCTCACTACACGGTGACAATTGACACTCGTCAACATCTGAAACGTGAGAGTGACATTGCGTTAGTCAATTTTAAAACATCACAACAGTTATGCCTCGCGTCGCTTTTTTTGTTCCCGGGCCCCTCTCATTTTATATTAAACGCAGCAACCACGCAGATGGTTAAATCGACATTGAGATATTTTTGTAAAACAAGAAAATGTGGCGTAAGAAAGTGGGGGCAAATATCTATAAACTTGCATCGCGCTATCAGCAGTTGTTGAATGCAGAATTAAACAAATAGATCCCATGCTTCCGTGCGTCTTTTCAGCAATAGATCACAAGCGACGTCAAAATGAGGTAAAAACAAAATAGCGGCATAGGAGGCGATAGTCGAGTGTGTCACTGATGTTCTTACCAAATAATGACGTTTTCTGTGATCTATTACTGAACAGACGCACGGCAACATTTGATCTATTTGTCTTATAAGAGAAAAAATGTCATTGACGTCATATATGTGTCTGTCCTCTAATAGATCATAAGAACCAATCAAAATGTGAGAATAGTTTGACTTATTATGTAAAAGCATATCGATCATAATTACCTGCACAGCTTTCATTGTCTTCCTGAAGAAGGAATCCCTCTTCACATGAGCACTGGAACGATCCCTCTGTGTCCTCACACACCTGGCTACAATTGTCGACGCCGAAAGCCAGGTGACATTCGTTGAAGTCTGCAGTGAAATCAGCAAATGATAATTTTCATTTACAATAACATATTTTTTACAATGATCATACATAAACTTTAAGTGAATCAAAAAATGCAATCATAAAATCAAAACGTGATTTTTAGCACAGCTGTGCTAATTAGGGGTTTATAAATGAAAAAAAGAAAAGAAAACTTGTTTAAAACCCAACTGGTTGGAGACTGAATCAGTTGGATTTATACAAGACTTGGATGAGTTGAACTCGGGACTACCAAACATAGGGAGGAGGAATTGAACCCAGGACTTCGGCCACGCACTTCCACAATTTCGTCAGTTGAGGAAAAAGACTACATAACTAACTAACAAGGAAAATGAACACCAAAGGTAATCGTTAGCAAAAATGCAACAAGAATGGTTCGAATTGGGTAAGACTAAAACATATTACAAACGCAACATCCCCGGCATCTTTACCTGTGCAATTCTTTCCATCAGCTGATAAGGTATATCCCGGATTACAACTGCATGAAAAGCTACCATCATTATTTACGCATTCATGAACACAGCCATGGTCAGGGGTGTTACATTCATTGATGTCTAGCAATTAAAAAGAAACATTCATTCATCATTTGCTACATATCAAATAAACACGTGCCTCAGCTTGCCAGTATGGATTGCCACGTGACGCAACGACATTAAAATTAGGAAATAATTTCAGGCGCGTTTTTTTCAAAATTCTTTTTTTACAACACGCAGGTGAAATGAAATTGTTTTCTTATTTCATGAGTTTACTATTTGATTACTTTTTATATCATGCATGGGTGACAAATCACACTTAAATTTGTGGACTTTTAAATTGTTTATTGTAACAAGAAATTTCGGGCCAAACGTCTCCATAGCAATTTTGTAAGTTTACATGTGAAATTATAAATTAATGCTGAAATTTCGCGCCAAAATTTAGGAGTAATGTCAGTGTACGCCAAAACCTGAAAGGGTCGCAAATGTACTACTCCCGCAATATACTTCTTACTACTTCTTGAATATTAAATTATACAATGTATACCCAGAATGCCTTTATCAACTGTCAGTACAAGGCTGCATTTTGAGGTTCCTTCAATATCTAGGCGTTTTTAGCGAAGAAAACGTGAATCAGTGATATTGCGTATTTTCAGAAAAAGCCACGGAGACACATTACCGGCACAAGTTTTCCCGTCATTTGTAAGGTTGTAGCCAGAATTACAATAACACGTGATTTCTCCTGTTCTGTTGACGCAGACATCGGAACAGCCACCATTTGTCTCATCACATTCGCTATCATCCGCCACTATTAAATAAAAGAAATATGAAATAAGAAACATCAAATAAAACTGTACATATAGATCGATCAAAAACTCCTTAAGGAACGTTGAGCAATTTTTGCAAGAGTTTAATTAATAGAGATGATTATAGATTCTGGTTAATGTGAATGCAATTACAAGATTTCAACATTTACAGGAGTTTATGCGGGGGTGAACCAGAGTGCTATTTTGGCGGTGTAGTCGCAGAAATTTTACCTAGCATGTTCAGGTTTTGCATCGTACTCATAGATTATGTTGCCTATGGACTGAGTGAAAGAACGTTTTAAATATTTAAGATAAATATAATTTCTTTATTTTTCAATGATAACTTGCGATCAAATCTCGCCTAAATCGAACTCAGGTCTCACAAGGTTTAAGCCAACATGTCTACTTAGCAAACATACGCTTACAACAAAATCACTTGTTTTTGGACATCTTGAGAAAAGTTCTCTATTACCTTTACAAGTAACGTTATCCGCGTTTAGTTCAAAACCGGGGGGACACCTGCATACGTAAGTACCAATTCGATTGACGCAATCACGTTCGCAGTCATCTTTACCTTCATCACATTCGTCTATATCTGAGATCCAAAACAGTACTTGGTTATTACATTTACTATCACAGCATCATAATGTTGTAAGAAGTATTTGTTCCCAGGTAAGATAAATGAATTATTGAAGCCCGCTAGCCTGGTCTGGAATTTCTCCCAGGATAATCGGGTTCTTAACTGTACAACAGAGCCGATGAAGATCTTTCTAAATGAACGAAATTTTTTTTTACAACGTTGTTTCTGTCCCAAAAGAATATATTTTTTTTACTTTACCCGGTCGATTGTAAAGGAATTTGTCCTTACCTTCGCTGGCGCTGATATGATTTTTTTTTTCTCTGTTGATGTATTTTTGTTCAGTGATGCGATTCTTGTATTGGTCTGCAGCGCAAACAGCTTGATCCAAAGAACCACCCCCCTGGAAGTGACTCTTGGGCAGATCGAATTTCTTTTTCTGATCCTATTCAGTAAGCTTTAATTCATATTCAAAATTCAGCCGGGGAATATTAACTCGTTTGAGTGTCATTTCTCTTTGTTTTCTACTGAATGGAGGGTTACATTCTGCGTGTGTGTCGGAAGTCTCAATTTTATTTTTTTCACGTGGCTCAGAAGGAAACGACAAACTTTTGCAGTAGGGTTTCAACAACAACAATCAAACATTTTATTTTCATAGCTTTACAAAAAAGAGAAACAACAACTTAAAAACAAAAATTTAATTACGACAAAAGAAACTACAGAATAGTAAAAAAAATGAACTTAACAAGTTGAGAAGAAAAGAGAGAGAGAGAAAAGAGAACACGCACAAAAAAAGATACAAGCAAATTGTTAAGTAAATGAAAAGAAAAAAAAAAACAGAATATCGACTTAGTACCTTCACAGGTTGCCATGTTGTCACGAAGTTGGAATCCATCTTTACATGAACATTGAAAGGATCCTGGAGTGTCCTGACAGTACTGAGAACACGTCGCTACTCCATTCTTACATTCCTCGATATCTACAGAAAGAATAATTATCAATTCATACGATTTATTCTATTATGCTCCCATTCTTTTTTCTTTCTTTCAATAGGCCATGTTTGTATCCCCTTCCGGCAGTCGTTCCATCATTCAGTTTGCCTTAAACAGAGAAATGTTTTAAAGTTTACACTCTCATCGCTGTTTACCTGAGCAGTTTGTGTACGGGTCACCTTCGAACCCAGGTTTGCACGTGCAGTTAAATGAGCCTGGCAAGTTTGTGCAGAATGCATTCTCCGTGCAGTTATGCCGCATGTTGGCATCTTCGCATTCATTTATTTCTGAAAAGTAACACTGACCGTTAATCCTCTATAATAATTAGTCCTAAAGAGTTAAATGAGTAGTAACATAGGCACGGTTGTTTCTGTCGCTAAAGTTGACAAATGCCGGTAATTTTGAATGAGTGTTTGAGGAAAACTCGGTCAGGGAAATAGCATGGTTTTCCACACTAAAAAGGCTGACGTTCTCAAATTCCTGGCGGTCTGGAGATTGTTTTCGAAAAGCTCCGTTTTCGTGAGTGTGGACGGTAGGCCGTAGAAATGAAGCTGGCTTTTTGAAATTTCTTTGGCGTAATGGGGACGGGCTTGAGAGTTCCACTTCCTAGGAGATTTTTCAGATACTAATACCTTAGTTTGATTTCTGCCAAGTTAACCAACAAAATCTATTTTTAAAAAGTAAATGATACCTTCGCAGATTCTGCCTTCCTCTCGCAAAATGTACCCCTGATTGCACTCACAGCTGAAGCTACCAAACGAGTTTATACAGGTCTGATTACAGCGGCTGACATTTGGATTAGCACACTCATCAAATTCTAAGAAATACAAAAAATACACAGTGTCAGCACATTGAACGAATTATGACAAAATAAAAACACATTTGTGGAAATTAGAACTTTGCTAGAAAGAGCCTACTACCGGACATACGTACTAGTAATTACAGAATCGAGCGCGACGAGAAAAACCTTGGAAAAAGTGTGTTTAATCACGGGAATCTCTCGTCCATTTTATCACTCTCTTTTGTTTGTATCATAACCTTATTATATATTTACGAAAATCATTACTGTTTTAGTTTACAAAAGCTTTTACAACACTGTATTAGGCAAATAGAGCTGGTTGTTGTTATTTTCAGTCAGTTATCTGGCATAGGAGGATTACTTGTCTCGACATGGACGTGATTTGGAGAAATGATATGTCGATCATTGTTGCAGGATATACGAGCTTAACAACTCTTACCATAGCAGTTTTCCCCATCACCGGTCAGTCCCACAGGACATGGCCCGCATTGGAATCCGAACGGGTTCCTTGTGGTATTACATGTCACGTTATCGAAGCAGGGATCGTCCGCGCATGCGTCAGGTACTTCGGTCTCGCAGAACGTGCCTTCGAAGCCATCGCTGCAATTGCATTCCACGACACGGAAAGCTCCACTGTTATCTCCCACGAATTGTGTAAAGTCGCATTCTCCATCGTTCTCACATTTGCACATGTTAATGACAACGGGAAGAACCGTTGAGTCGTTTTTCGAGTCTGTCGCCACAAACTCCAGAGTAACATTGGTGGCATTCACAGGTTTCCACACGAACTGAGCCATGTTATCAAGTTTAGAAAAGTTGAACATTGCTCCTTCGGGAAGATCGTCAATTTCTATTGTTATCGTGTCGTTGTCGGCATCGGAAGCTTCGATGTAAAATTGTATTTCCTGGTTCACAGTGACATTGATTTCTGTCGGTCCCATGATTTCTGGAGGCGTATTTCCTAATTAAAAGAAAGTATCAGCCACTTTTTAAGCAGTGATAAGAATTACATTAAGAGAAAGAAATAGCAAGCTATCGTCATTTAAATACATAGCTTAGCAATGGAACATTCCAGTTGTGTCATATTGATGAAAGACGTATCACTATTACTATTAGACCATAATGAAAAACACTGAAACCAGCCGAAAACGTAGCATGATATAACACGAATGCATTCTGCGGAGGTACTTGCGTGCAACGTTTTTATTATCAGTTGGGGTGGGGGTGGACTGGGGGATTGAAATTGTAGTTTAAAGTCTGGATTTCCAACACGGAAGTTTTTTCATATCCTCTGTGAGTTTCGTAGTATGCTGTTATTCCTATCAAAACCTGTCTAATAATTACTGTTCTACTTTCTAAGATCACATTACAAACGGGACGCAAGCCCATACCATCTTTTCCTTCACTGGAAATGAACATTATTGGTTTACGTAGGTCAAGTAAGTGGGAAGCATAAAATCTTTTTCTGAGTCCTTTCTGTGTGTTGCGCCAGTTCGTTCGGAAAAGATTGTAGTATTTATTTACCTAATTCATCTATCGCAGCCTGGTTGTCTTCTTCAAAGCCTTTTGTCTGCTCTCCTAGTTCAGTGTTGCCTGTCTGTTGCACATCAAAGATACATTCTCTATTATCGCCACACAGCTCACGGATCTCAGGAGTCACAGCGGACAGATTAAGGAAGGCGGGTATAAATGTATCATCAAAGGACACATTCTGTAGCATGCAGCTCGATGAAACGAACATTCTTTGCTCATGCGGAACCTTCCCTGTTGGAAGAATGAAAAGAAAGGCAAAGAGTTATTTTAATGAAAGTGGCGACAGTTTTTTTTTTGACCAGGTACGTTATGGTGGGTTGAGGAAGTTGGAGGGGAATCCCTCAACGGTAAAGGAACCGACAAGGAATTTTTTGCTATGTGGCTCAAGTTTATTTGTACCGCCAAGAAGTTCACTGTAGCCATTTTAAAATGTTTTATTTGACGAGAAATAAGTGTGAATACCCAGGTAAAAGTTACATCCTGGACGTAGGACCACAAGAGACGATAATTATATATCAATATTATATCGTTAAGTTTTGTGATCGGCTGTTTTGCTAGTTACTTAAAAACGCAGTCTACTGTGTAGGTTCTAAAATTGGAAGCCAATATAAAGCGGGCTTCTGTTATAAAATTAAATGTCACCACTGTTAAAATATAAATAGATTGATTGCTCTCGATGTGATTACAGGAAACGATTTTTAAACCCTGGTACAAAAAAATTAATGCCGTGAATTTTTCTAATCCGACACAAAAATTCTTCGACACCCAAATGCACTTTTTGTATTTAAATTGCCTTTTGTAGCTATTATACTGGAAAAGTGATAAAGATTAAAAGAAATAAATAATCAAGAAAAATCAGTTTTGTATGAGTTATTACGCGGGTGCTACTTACACTCTTGTCCAAGATGAAATATTTCTTCCTCTGTAGCATTGCTTGATATCGTCGTCCCATTGGGATACTGCAGGTCATCTGTCTTAACACCATTAAATGTTCCTAAAAGTCCCTCCGTGTTGTTCCTTAGGTCATCTTGTGCGCTCACGCTCAACTGCAAAAGTCCTAGACCGGGGGTCACCTCGATCGACAAGCCCAACTGAAAAGACACCACTAGAGTGTTGTTGTTGATTTCACTTCTCTCCATCGACATTCCTGTGAAGTCCAGGCCCTCATCGAAATCGCCAATGGTGTAATTTCGACAGGAGCTGTTCTGAAACAAGACAGTGATGCTAAGGTTACCAGGCACAGAATTGTCGTAGAGTATCTGTCCACTGTCGCTGTCGTTTGCCTTGAAAGCGAAAGCTGAGAATACAGTGGCATTGGTCAGCTCCCCGTCGGTGTTACGAGGACGGTCTGTTCTTCCGTGAAAGTGAAGAACCCTGTCCAGAGAACGAAGCAAGATATACTCTCCAAGGCCATTGAAAGTGTACTGAAAGCCATCCAGCGTAGAGATGTGAGGATCACCGAAGAACCAGGCTTGAAAACAAATTTGAAAAGAAACGTTACATATGTAATAAGCTGCCAACAGTTACTAACAGTTTCAACTCAGTTATTTAGCAATACTTCGTCTCATTTTTTTCTTAACTACCTACAAAAAGAACTTAATAGAACTTATTTTACAATAGGCCATATTGTTATTCTCGGTATTGGACTGGAACTAGCTTGCAACTGAGGCTAATGCAGGGAATCATTAATCCTTAATCATTAATCATTTAATGATATTCCCCAGCACCAGCCTCTTTTGCAAGCTAGCTCCCGTTCAATACCGAGTATGGCCTATTTAGCTTCATTCACCTCTAAACGGTATTCTAAATGGTCGCCTGGGACCTCTCCTGCGACCACATGATCGCCTGCGGCATCCTCCTGCCAAAAACCGACACCAGCATGGCAGGGCGAACGCGATAGCGCTGGCAGCTTCGGTCAGTGGTCGCTTCTGATAGAACAATGAACATAACTCGGATTCTCCTTCACTGCAACAAGCTTCAAAAGGTTCAATGTCGCCTGTCTGTCTCTGGTCTTTATTTTTGTAGTGATATCTGTATAGAATCAGATGAACGTAGTGGTTAAAGGTAATACTCTTCGTCGCTTGATCTTGACAACGGTCAACAACTGTTAACAATTAAAAATCAATCCAGGCATTCGAAATGATTAGAGGCCAGTATGACAACAAAAAGAGCAGTACAGTGAAAGTTGATTAACAGCATAAAAAGTAGAAGAAACAAAAACCCAGTATTCAAATGATGAAACAGATTAGCAAACGCTAACCTATGATTATTTAAAAAAAAATTGGAAATTGAAGTATTTTCAATTAACATTTCTTACCAACAGTAAGAAGTTATTTATTTTACTCTATATGCATATTCCTATGTTTCAACGAACCTGTAAGCTCTACCAGCCTCGGGCGGCTCAGAAACAAACGCGTCCCTGCTGCGTCCGTTTTTAAAGTAGCAGCATTGGTGACTTGCGCCGTATACACGTGTGGCGAATCTCAGCTCGTAGCAATCAACTTTTGAACTTTTAGGGCCTTTTTTACTTTCTTTGCTTCTTACTTTTTTGTAACGATTGTCGCGACGAGCAGCCCTCCTACTAGCGGGACAATCATTCAATTCCGCCAGCCAAAAGTCTGGGTCGGGTTCCTCGTTGAACCAGTTCATACATTTCTGTTCGTTTGTAAGTGTAGGCACGACTTCCGTGTTAAGAGACTTGCAAAAGTAGCCGCGGGTTCGCACTCCGTTGTCGTTGTCGACAAATTCTTTGGAATCGATGTGGAATATATTTTCGTCGAAGGAGTCCTCATCTTGGAAATGGTATTCCTTGCTCTTGGTAGAGTATCCGACGGCGCACTTTCGCTGAAGTCTTCTGTACCAGTTCATTCCACCGTCTTCATAATTGAAGATTACATAGGAGGCAGTACCATTTGTGATCAGAACGGCTTGATAAGTGCTTTGCTGAAAAAAAAAAAAAAAACAAGTATAGACTTCCAAAATTTAAAAACCGTTACGTCAGAGATCTCTAGAATCAGAGAAAACAGGTAGACTGTCACATGAAACCCATCCTCCAAGATTTCATACG
>Ga0126337_10001173_pt1 | contig 15344 bp, 8 predicted proteins | sample DipCmetagenome_FD_92527 | JGI IMG/M metagenome (GOLD analysis project Ga0126337, IMG submission 92527) | Coral microbial communities from La Bocana,Puerto Morelos, Mexico - Diploria C A metagenome | ecosystem: Host-associated > Invertebrates > Cnidaria > Coral | place: La Bocana,Puerto Morelos... | reverse complement strand
GAAAATAAGATGTGTGGTAGACTATTTTCAGGACAAACTTTGAGGCAGTTTTCTTACTAGGGGGAAGGGTGGTCTTAGGGTCCTCCTGTATGATAAATAGGGCCCAACAACAACTTGGAGGAGGGAGGGAAAAATAATAATAATAATAATAATAATAATAATAATAATAATAATAATAATAATAATAATAATAATAATAATAATAATGATAATAACATTTATAATGCGCAAATTTCATAAAATGTTCAAATGCGCATGACAAGATTAAAAACGGAAGAATAATAAAAAAAAAAATAAAAAAATTAAGAGTAAACTTACAATGAATTTAAAAAGCTAAAATTACAATTGAATGTATGGCGGAAAAGGTGAGTTTTAAGCTTAGCTTTAAAAATACTAACAGTGCCAGCTGGCACTTCTTATGTCAAATGGTAGCGCATTCCAAAGTTTCGGTGCAGCACAGGTTAAAGAACGGTCACCTAGTGTGGCTTTTGATTTAAAACGCGGCTAACTTAGTAAAAGTTTATTGCTTGAATTCCTTAGATTATATTTGGAGGGAAGCGTAAGAGAACTAAGAGATGATAAATAAGAAGGCGCTAAAAAATTAAGAATCTTAAAAGTTATTAAAAAAGTTAATTGCTAATTAACAAACTTTAATATCAGTTAGCTACCAGCATAAATTACTATCTAGTTTATGATCTCAAAATCAGTCACCTGTATGTATTCTACATACACCTGTATATCAAGCTGCCTACTTCATATGTTTGTGACGATCCAGATTGCTTGTTTCAAATACATGTGTCTTGAAGAGTCACTGTTGGATTTTTTTCAGGTTTGTGGATGTTAGTGTTGATGTCCGTGTAGAATGCATCAGAAGAGCTAAGGAGTTCCTACAATACCACCCTGACCTTGCAGCTGATTTAATTGGTGAGTTGTGGAGTGTTGGAAGGAGAATTACACACCCATATGGACCCTGTATAAATGGGTGATGACATATTTATTGAGAGACATTACCCTGTGTTGAACTAGAATCCAGTACAGTGGGTAGAAGAAGTACCTCTGGCTGCTTTATGCTACTGAAACTTGAGATACGCATTGGCGTTGTAGGCCATTAAAACAAAAATTTTACTTTGTTATATTGAGACATTAACATGGCAGTTTAAAGGCTTTTAAGCTATGCCAATCAACTTTAAAGGCTTTTTATATGTCTTCAGATAAACTACATGAGAGACAGCGTGATCCAGATGAGAGAGTGCGACAAGAAGTGGTGTCAACTGTCTGTGATGCAGCGTCAGAACATATCAGTGTTATTTCTGATCAGGTATTACAAGATGCTAACAATTAGTGCAGTTACAGTTAAATTTAACAAACCTTTTCACACAACAAAAAAGCAATGATATTTTTTTGTCAATTTATTTTCTCAGCCTCAGTTCAGGCTGTTAATAAATTCATTTGTTTGTTTGTCATTGTTGTAGTGTTTTGTTAGGATGTCGTCACCATAGTTTGCTGCTTGGAGTTCTGTTAGCTTGACATAATCTGTATACTGCTTTTCATCTTTGGTCACAACAATATGCAATTGTGAACTGTTTTTTCATGAGGTTGATGTTGTGCTTTTCAATTATAATCAGAGCTTTCATAAGGTGCCCTACTGGAGGTCTTACTGTTTAATGCTGAGTGGCCAGTTCTATTTGCATTGCTTGTTTCATGTGAGCGGACGTTCTCTATGTGCATTGACTCACAGCCTGAGATGAATTTGCTTCTGCTAGTTTTGTCAAACTCTTTGCAGTAAGGACAAAATATCTTTCCATCCTCTTTTGTTGAGTCAAGTCTGGAACCATTGTACAAGGACTGCATGAGTGAGCACGACAGTGGGTTGAAAACAGATGAAAATAGTGATATACAAATCAATAAATCCTGAATTACTAATGATTTTTTGCCTGTCTACGGCAATAGGCATTAATGTTTTTTGCCTGTGACTTCCTAAAAAAAAATAAAACGGATTATGAACAAATCTTTTTTGTTTCTCTGTCAGCTTCTTGATGATGTATGTGAAAGAATGAGAGATAAGAAGGTATGCTGTTTAAAGCACATGATTGGGTTTTCAGGGCTGTCATTTGGTTTTTAGTCACCCATTGCCTTGGTCGTCACACCGGTAACAAACTTGTTACTTTGTAACTGAATTGTATCAACAACTGACAAGTTCACCTGTAACATCAAGGGCTCATTAAGGATACTTAGTTGTAGCAGGTGTTACCAGTTCTGTGCTTAATGACAGCCCTGGGTTTTTGGCAGGGTTTTCTGTATAAAGTCAGTGTACATGTATTGCTTTAACATGTCTTCTCTGGCTGTTTTTTTTTATATTTTTTATTTATGAATAGTGGCATGTCAGGAGAGAAGCAATGATGTGTCTTGGCAAATTGTACAAGAAAGTCACAACAGGGTCAGTATTCAGAAGAATATACATGTGAAATGTGCTAAGAAGAGAGCTGAAAATAACTGCACAAGATCTTGTTGTTCTTGTAAATCAAGAGAATAGAATGACAAGTAAAATCTTCATGATTTTTGACTCCTTAAAGAGTATTTCAACTTTAAAACCATTAGTGTGACGTGCCTTTTAGAACCGATTAGCTGAGCCTTATTCACTTCCTTGACAGTGTTTGATGTCTTTTAAATATACTTTAATGATTGGATTTAAAAACATTTTGTCTTCTCTTTTCCTTTTTTAGTTCCTCAGCCAACAAAACAGCAGCTAAGAAATTATCTTGGGTTCCAAGCAAGCTTCTTCACTGTTATTATTTCAACACACCAGAAAACAGGTAACTGGATTTTCAGTTTCTCCTTATGTTTTGATTCCACATGTATAAACAGTAACCTCTGTTTTGGATATTTGTTTGTAGGCATTCTCTGTTCTAAGAAGGAAACAGTATTCTCAGAGTGTGAGGAAAACTGAGCTTTTAGGAACAGATAATGGGAAAAACAAATATCTGAACATATTTTTGCATCAAATGGAGGCTATTTTGTTTACTATCTTTGAAACATTTGTTTGCAACATGGACAGTTTTGAAAATTGTGAAATATCACTCGGGTATTCGCCAGTCTTAGCTGGGTCAAGTTCAGTCACCTGATGTATTTAGACCAGTTGTGAGTGAGCAATGATATTTCATGGATTATTAAGACTGACATGTAGGTCATGTATCTACCATGACCTCATGGTATCCTTGTTTATATTTAAATATGGGGTTTTATTTAGCCAATTATATCCTCCACAGTTTCATACCATAATTGTAGTAAACATTTCTGTATCACATCATCAGGATGTCGAGCATAAAAAAGCATGCAAAGAAAGTTCTGACACGTAACCCAAAGGGCTAGCTGGAAAACTGATTGTTTTTGCAGTTTTTGGGCAATACCATGTTCTTTATCATTGTAACCAGGGACTGTCAATATATCTGATCAGCTTGGATGTCATTTGTTTTGCTAGTTTCAAAGAACATAATAATTATATTGTTTGCATGCTGATCCATTTTTATTTAAAAGCATTTTAGTCATAAGCACTACTCGCAACACTCGCCTCTCCTTCCTCTAACTCCTTTAAATTTGTCCCCTTTTAAAATAGGGAGGCGCAGTGGCCTCATGGTGTCATTGTTATATGTTCTTGGGTGAGACACTTTCCTCTCACAGTGCACAGGGTACTGGAGAATTTAATGCTGGGGTTAACCCTGTGATGGAATAGCATCCCATCCAGAGAGGAGTAAAAATACCCCTAGTCATGTCATGCCAGAGAAACCAGCATAAACCCCGCCCTGACGGGCCATTTGGCTCGTATGCAGACTTTACCTCACCTTGACTTTTAATAAATACTTACAGAATGCATAGTGATGCCAAAAAGCTTTGGATCGCCAAATGATATAATTTTTTGCAAATCACTACCATGGTCTTTTCCTGAATTCTCATGTTTCTTCTCGATACTAAATTAAGAAATCTGTTTTTATCCAGCTGCTGCTACAAGTAAATATTTTGCCACATTGATTATATTTTCATGTTTGTTGTGTGTTACATATTTCAGGCTTTGTGTTGAAAGGATTTTGATTGGATGCTTGGTACCAGTCAGTTTAGATGCTGACCAGAAGATGAAAAGATTGTTACATATTTACTGCAAACTTGATGATGCAGCAGTCAGGTAAAGTGATAAAATACACATCCCTTCACCATTTTTTTTCATTTCCTTCTTTGTTTCCCTTCTTCTCCTACTTCCTTACTTCCCTTCCTCTCATTCTTATTCCCTCCCTCTCCCTTCCTCCTTTTTCTTCTTTCTTCCCCACTGTTCTTTTGCTCTTCTGTTCCCAACAACCTTTGTAAAATGAGGTTAACTCAGTTGACGACTAGGAGCTGGCTGCTCATTAGTTGTCTTGGCCTTCACATGGCCTGGTGTTGGCTTGGTATTGGTGTTTTATTGGCATTTTTGTTGGTATACTCTGGTGGGGAAGTGGACATGCTATGCTCTGCATTGCTGTCAGTGTTTGCATTACTTTATAAGGCCTGTGGCAGGGTAATTTCTAGTGGCCCCAGAGTCAGTGGTTTTCTGTTGCATTTTCATGTGCGCTGGGCGTTTTGGCTCACTTCAGAGTCACCTCCAAGTGCGACTCAGATGTTAAACTTGTCTTGCTTTGATCAAGGCATTAGCCATCTTGATTCTATTTTTCATTCCATTGCACACCTTTTAGCAAGGAATCAAAGCCACAAGTCCAGTGATTTCATAATAATTGTTCAGAGAGAGATTAGCATATTAATTGTTGTTGGTTCTTTTATTGTTTACTTTTAAGTGCCTTCCATGGAATTCTGACGTGCCAACAAAGGTGAGTTATATATTATGAGCTTTATTTTATTATTTCCCCATTTGCAAAACTGCCCAAGATGAGCTTACTTAACTTGCTGCTCTATTTCCTTTTCTGTTACCTGTTTAGAGTGCGCTCAGACTTGGCAGACCTTATTGAGTTGTCAACTGGAAAGGAGGCAAGTCTTCTATTAAAACATTGTAAATTATTTCATGTTTTGTTTTATCAGTACTAGAACAGCTTTATCTCTGTCTGATCTTCCATTGTTGTGTTTTCCTCCCCTCAGGCACAAGACAACGAGACGCTTGTGTTGTCAAAGATAATTTCCCTTGCAAGTAAGCTGATTCTAATGTTTTCTATTGTTTAAAGTCTTCGTGTGGGCTAGCTAGTGCCACTAGCAATACCACTACCGACAGAAACCATTTTAAATGAAAATTTGTTTTTTTAGGAGCTTTCCCAGATGCTTTTAAATTTCAAGAAAACCTCAAGAAACTTCGAGAGATGATCCAGGAGCCCACACTTAGAGAATTACTTAAGACATGCATCAACCCCGATGTGGGATGTTCAAAGGTTTTCAAAGCAGTGGTATGTTTGTTCATTATATTCAAATCTGCAACTTATTTTGTGACTTGTTTTATTGGGTACAAAGAATGGGACACATCTTTGTCCCACAACAAGAGGTTTATACATAGCAAGTTGCTGTAGGCTGTCCTAGGAATTAATTTTGTCCTGTTTGTTATCCTTGCCTATAAATTAAAAAAGGTTAACCTTGCATGAGGCCAATTCTCCAAATCTTGTTAGTAAGAGCTGTTCCTGGATTCCATAGCAGGAGTTTCATTAAGGGCTGGCTAAAAGCCTGACTAAGAGTATATCTCCACTCCTTAATCTTTAGGATACCATACTGTAACTCTTGAAATGTTTCCCTCAGCGTATATAATTTAAGTTTTGCATTTTGTTCCAGTTGATTTGTAGAATAATACTTGCAAAAAATTTCAGACAATTTTTATTTGGAAAAAAGGGTCTGAAAATAGAACTGTCCAAAATTTTTAATTGTCCAAACTTTAAGCTACTGAAATATTTACAGTACAGAAAAACACTCTTTTAAGTGGCTCAAGAGGTCATGGAGCAAACTCTGAGATGAAGTGCTCAATTTGTACAAATATGACCTGATAGAATTTATGTATAGTTGACATCAGACACTGGTATCTCTATTTGGCAGAGTGATGTTGTATTAAAGGTTGGATCAAAGAACCCCATCCTGGAGACAGTGAAAGCTTTGCTGGATCGTGCTGCTCCTCTTCTCGTAGATGAACAGTGTATCAAAGAGCTCTTCAAGCTGGTGAAGGATGCTGTAGAGGGGCTTTCTGATGATGAAGATGACGAGTATGAATGGCATGAAAGCTCTGGCTCAAGTCCAGTGGGAAAAACAGGGCTGGCACTACTTTTGGTGCGTCAGTCTTTTCAATCATTACCACATGCATGTTAACTGAGCTGTATTTTAAAGGATCAAAGATTAATTTAATTGGTTGTTGTTGTACTATACAGTGAGTAGCGTTGTACTGGATAAATGGATTTCAAAATAAGTATGTGACATGCAGTAAGGAAATAAGCAATTCAGTCTGAAACTAAAAGAGGTCAATATTCAACTTTCTTAGAGTCTGGCTGGTGTGTTTCCATCCCAATTTCAAAATGATGACACATATCAACAACTGTTGGTCTTCCTGAAAAACAAGGATCAAGAAATAGGTAAGCTTAAAATGTAGTAATGTTTTTATCAGTGATGCCTCTGGTGCCTTTTAGGTGTGACTTTGGACTATTTTGGTGTGTCCTCACTTTTCAGAAGAATTTTGTAGTTGTCAATGTTTTGTAGTGTTGTAGTTTATTAATATCAATTATTGTTTTTTCAGTTGATCACTCACTAAAGATGCTTGCCTTGACTGGAGATGGCATTGAAAAAGTAAACAAGTCATTAGCAAAGTGAGTTTAGTAATGTAAACAGCTGAATTGCTACTCATGCTAATTGGTCCAAACTGCTGTCTGTTGAAAAGCTGACTAGATGGTCAAATCAGATAACAAAATCCTCTTTACAGCTGGTCAATCTGCTAGGTGTCCAGCCTTAATGAAGCCCATGTTTTTTCTTTTTCTGTCTTAACAGTTACTATCACCCAGTGCTGTCCAAATTAGCAGTTAAAGGAACTCCTTGTCAAGCCAAGCACTCACTGAGATCCATAGCGAAGATTTCCACTCCTTCTTCTCAGCCTTTTGATCGTGTTTTTGCTGTGAGTATTGTAAAATTAAAAGTAATTTGAAAATCTGAGTGCATTTAGGTGCATTCTGGTGTATTTCTAGCATATACAAATGATTTTGTTGTAGGCAACTGTGTTAAAAAAAAGCATAGTCTGATCTTTTTACCTGTTTATTTATTTCACCAGAAAGATCAGATCATGATTACATTGGCGAAACAACTGTGCATTGATAAACTTAGTGACAAAGATTGCCCTGCACAAATGCTTGAAGCAGCCAGTGACTTAGTTAGGCGTCAGCGTATTTTGCAAACTTTGAATGAGGTGTCCATAAGTCTGAGTGAATTGTTGTTAGTGGTTATGAAGTATTTCACAAAATGTTTTTCAGAATCTTGTTAGTTCCTTGAGCTTGGACTGTCCTCTTCTGCTAACAACACTAACAGCTCTTGGTGAGATTGCCCTTTTGGCACCAACCCTGTTTGAGACTCAGAGGCCTGCCATTGTACGAGATTTTGTAGTCAAAGAGCTCCTGATGAAGGACAGGGTAAGTAAGACAATCATCATTACCATGATATTCAGTTGTTGCAGTGAAGAACAGAATTGCCACAGGTCAGGAAACGGTCGGGGAAAAGTCAAAGAATTTTGTTTTAATTCAGGGGAATTGAAGAAAAAATGAACATGAAGAAAAACTACTCCACCACTGACAACTTTGGTGTTCATCACCAAATAATCCTTAAGAGCTTCTAAAGGGCTATTATAATTTCTTTACCCATTTGTCTCAAGTCTCTTGCCTGTTTATATTTCCCTTAGATGAAAATTGTGTTTATAATTATAACTTCTCAGCTTGACAATGAGGTAATGCTGAAACCTTGGGGGTTAGGTGACCTGTTGTTGACATGCTTTTGTCTGATGATAGGGAGAGGCGGTCAATTCTAATGAAAGTGAAGGTGCGTGGTGTGAAGACAGAGATGTTACCCAAGAAACACAGGCCAAGGTGAGCATGGAGGACACATGTATGATACTCTGTATGACATGTCTATGGCAGTTTTAAGACTAAGTAGACTGTCTCTCCTAGTTAAAAGGATAAGACTTTAAAAATGTTTGTAAGGGCAAAGCTGCCATTTCAAATCACTGTCAGTAATAATAAGACTACAACCAGTGACAACGGTGATGGCACAGATGATGACTAAAAAAAAGATTTATATTTTATCTTGGAAATTCATCAGTATCTGAATCTGTTCAGTATGTCAAAAAGTTTAAAAAGTTGCTCAAAGCTTATTTGAGTATGTAATAAAAGTGGCCAATTTTAGAAAAAAATACAAATTAAACAAATTGCGATCTGGGGCTACATTCTCCAAAACATGCAGAGCTTTGTCATCTTGTGTTGTTGTTTTGCAGAGGATGGTTACGAAATATACAAAAACTTAAACACACATGCCCGTGATGTTGTTGTTGCCTTTGCCGTCATGGTTTGCGTAAGCTCCCTAATAATGTTTCCTTTCACACTCTATTTTAGATCAAAGGTATACGTCTACTAGTGAAGTGGTTGAGAGGCCGGGAAGCCAACCACAAGCCTTCAGCTCAACCAGTGCTCAGATTGTTAGACAGTGTGCTTGCTCATAAAGGGGATCTGCAGCAGCAGGGATGTGTAAGGTACATCCTTGCTAGTAAAATGCACTAGTTGTCATGGAGAATGCTAGTGACTGTTGTTCTTGTAGTCTGTTTTTCCTTTTTTTAACGCTGATTAATCCAAAATGACCCTGTCATGTCATGAAGGCACACTTGGTGCTGATTTCAAAATGTCAGGGGATACAGGATAAATAAAGAAATTATGAATACAAATAAACTGTGGTGTGCAAATTATCATTTATCATTGATAATGTAAAATGATGCCCTGTAAAATGAAAGAGAATAATGTTTCCTCCAACCAACTATGTAATGTAGGAATGATAACTATAAAAAACAAACAAACAAGAAAACAACACAGAACAATTTTTTAATTATCCCTGATGTGACTGGCAGTTTGGATTGCTACATGTAATGACCTTGAAACAAAGTCAAGCAATTTTTATCTCATTCTAACTCGAATCATTTCTATTACATTAAAAGAAAGATTCTAGTAGGTTATTTTTCTTCCTGTTCTAGTGCTGCTGATTGTTCAAGACTTCGTCTAGCTGCAGCGTGTGGAATCATCAAGATTGCTCAAGAAGCTCATTACATTGAGTGTATAACTCTGGAGAACTTTCAGAGACTCTCGTTAGTTATGCAGGTAAGGTAATGCAAGATCGAGTATGTTTTAACTGTGTATTAAAGGTATTTGCCATTATCTTAATTGCGACAAGTTAAGCTTTGTTGTTGATGTTTAGGGAAAGAGCTGAAGAATTTACAATGTAATTTCAAGCTGTCAGATGAGTTTCCTTTCTGTATTTTTTTGCAACATGTGATTGTGCTGTAGTCTGATGCCATAAGACTTGAATTTTCAATCAAATACAGGTATATGTCTAACACTTTACCAGCTTTATTTTGTTCAGTATTGATTTAAGTGTAACATAAATTAACACTAGGTATAACATACACTATTCATTTACTATGTGTTTCCTCTCTTATACTAGTTTTCTTTTATCCTAAAACTATATTTTGTCCTTTCCACATTACTTTTTTCAGGACTCTTGTTATGAAGTTCGGGACAAGTTTACAAAAAAGCTTCACAAAGCTGAAGATTTACTGAAACTTCCCTTGGAATATCTTGGGATATTTGCACTGGCAGCACCAGAACCTGTCAAGGAAAGGAAGAACCAGGTAATGCTGTGTAACTCACAAGATCCAAATCCAAATCTAAATTTTCACTGCAGTTTTGCATATGTTTTTGTAATTATGTTGACAAAATCTGGTTTTAATCAACAGCAGTCAGTGTAGTTGTCATAATAATTATCTTGACAAACTCGCAATTACAGTTTTGTATGCCATGAGAATTTGATTTTTGATAATTTCATGACTTGTATTCAGATCTCAGCAGCGATTAATTGCTATCTTCTTGCTACTTTTTCTAAACAATTTTTTTTTAAAAAAGTAAGTGTTAGATTCTCTTGACTTTGTTACAAAATTGTGCTTTTTAGGTTAGACAAATGATTACAAAGAATGTCAAGACAAGGCGAGATTACTTAAAGCAACACTCAGCAGCTCAAGGTGAGTAAAACAGGCACAGTTAACTTCAGAGTTATATCACACAGGCTCTGTCACCTCATTTAGGAAGAGTTTATGCTCAAAGCCTGTGGTAATAAATCTAAAATGACAAATGAGTCAATGTATATTAAGCTCCACATTTGTTGTTAGAATAACTCCAATCAGCTGATTTCTGTTGCCACTTTCCACTTCCTTAGCTTAGCAACTAAACTTGAGCGTAATGTATGGGTTACTAACCAAGAGTGTGATTAAGAGGAGTGGATATTGGCAAAATTGTTTTTATTTTTGTGTATTTATGGAATGAGAAGATGTTGAGGTTCATTTCTAAAGATGGAACAAGAGAACAGGTTTGGTCAAGAAATGATCTGTTTATAACATGGCATAAAGAGCACTATGTCCTTGCAGAACACATCAAAATATCCCTCGAAGACAAGATAGCCCTCACAGTAGAGGAACTGATTCATCTTACCCTCTCAAAAATATGGAACTTGTTCTGGAATATAGTGAAGTACAACTACTAAAAGACATGTTTCTCCTGCTTAAGGCTTTACAAATTACCTTTGTCCTGTGTTTTCTTTCAGCTTGTTCACACTCTATTCTGCCAGAGTACGCCCTGCCCTGTGTTATCCATATGCTGGCTCATCATCCAGACTTTAAACAAGACGATCATGAGACTCTAGTGCAGTTCAGAGAGTGAGATTTATTTACTTTCCTTGCTATGCTTATTTGTGTGATGTTTGCACACTTTGTAATGCTGTCAGTACAAGTGAATTAGAACCAGTTCCATTTTGCAGAGCAAAAGTGTAAGTGAAGTCTCATCTCTCTCCCAGTTACAAGTTCCCAGTTGCCCTTATTTAAGACAGATCTAGGCAGATTTAACTGCATTTAAAACCAAACAATTGCTGTAAATTCTTCATAGTGTAAAAAAAAAAATTGTGGAAATGTTGGTTGAAGTGAATATCAGTAAGTGAATTCAGGAAGATCACATATGTGAACTCTCGAGCTCACTCATTATTCTCTCTAATATATTCACCTGTATCTTCACCATCTTCGGGTATATTGTGAACAAACAACATCTGCTCTCCAGTTGGCTTGATAGCTTAGTTGGTAGAGCACTGCACTAGTATTGCAGAGGCCATGGGTTAGAATCCTGTTAGAATCGCAAGTCTTAATTTTTTTCAGTCTTAAACTTCACAAGTTCTTAAGTTGTGTGCATTGAACAATCATGTATTCAAATGTTGATTTAGTTGCATAATTTGTTTTGTCACACTACAGCATCTCAATAAGTTTCCTATGTTTCAGTTGAATGAAGTTGTTATCCTCTCTTCCTTTAGTTACCTTTGGTTCTTCTTGGAGCCCATTTTGGCCAAAGCAGATAATTACAGCTTCCTCAAAAAACTGGTAGAAAACGTGAAAGAAACTAAGGATGCGCAGGCACCTGACAATGAAGAAGTGAATAAGGTTAAGCACAAATATGTAATCATTCTAAGTTATCAGTTCTGACTTAGAGAAAGTTCTCTACAACTCTGCTCTCAATGTAAGATTAGCTCTGTTAAAGAGCCATGTCATCGTAAAGAAATAACTGTTTTACAATAACTACAAACATTCTGCTGCACTAGTTGGATAATTTTCATTGTTAATAAGCAGAAAGACATATGAATTTATAACTTATGTAATAATTCATTGTATAAAACAAATTGACATTATGGATTCATGCATCTATCCTGTTATTGACCATGAATTTTGTCATAACATTGGCAAAGTAGTATCCAGATCCACAGCTACTTTGACTTTGTTTCATGACCAATAACAGCACAGGTGCATGAAAAACGGATGTCAGTTTGTTAAATGTTTTTGACACAATCATTATCCAACCCGGAGTCCTTGTTCCCCTTGATTAGTAGTCTGGCCAAGCGAGTGATCCTGGAAGGCTGTAATTAGAAGTCTGAAAGTTGACAAAGCATGGCTCAATCAATTCCTCTATTTCCATTCTTTCATTTTCTGCCAATTTGTATTTTTTAAATTGATCAAAATCGATCCTATGAGTTTTGAGAGTCGCTTGTTTTGTCAAGCTTGCGCAGCAAGGACCAATGACTAATAGGTGTGAGAAAATACATGTATCCTCATAGGCACAAGGATGATGTTGCTTATTTTAGGTATTAGCAGTACAGCTGTAGTTTTTGTTGCTGTTATTTTACCTTTTGATCTGTCACTGTTTGTTTAAACAGAATCTGTATACTGTTTGTGATCTGGCTCTGGGACTCCTCGTAAACAAGGTACTAGTGTTTACTCTTTGTATTGTCCAATCTGTTGACTGGTAACACAGCACTTGTTCTGTCATTTTGTCTTGAGTTTGTCATGATCACAAGCTTAGTGAAATGCAAGTTTATGCACTAAAACACAAACAAACATCAAAATAGCGCTTGAAGAAAATTACATGTAACTAGTAAATAATAAATGTCTGTGGACAGACTATGCTGTACTCTGACTGATTATGGGAAAAATTGCTTGATTCTATTTGCTGTGGTAATTCATTGTGGCATTTCAATGATCTTAACATTTCTACCTTTTAGGTCCATAACTTTGTTTTGAAAGAATTTCCAGGCAACCCTGTTTTACCTAAAAGGTTCTTTATTCCTTCAGAGGTGAGAATTTTTGGAACTTCACTGCTCTACTCTGTTACTGTAATTACTTTGTTATAACATAAGATGACGAACATTTCATTTCACCTTACCACATCCAAACCTTGTCAAGTAACAGGTGAGGCCACTGGTCATTAAATAAGAAAATTTATTTTTTCCAAGCGGGCACGGTAACGAATCCTGCAATCTGATTGGTTTTTAGCGCGTCCGGATTTTCCTATCTCTGACCACGGTCACAGTAACGCTTGCGTGAGTTTTTTTTCCGTGAGTTTTTTTTCGTTTGTGAGCTTGGAAAAAAATAAATAAGTTATTTACCGACTTAAGGTCGGTCCGTATAGTGAAAAACTGTGACCTCGGCCACAGTTTTTCACTATACGGACCTCCCAGCCGGCAAATAACATATATGACTTTCTGAGCTTTAGTTTAGGTCTGAGAAGATATATCAGACAAGCAATACAGTGTTTGACCACATTTCCAAACATCTCAAAGCAGACTTAGTGTTTGATATATTAATTCAAGCATTAAAGTATTGTGTGACTGTAATTTTTAGGGAGGTAGTCCCAACACTAAGAGTTACCTGCCAAAGGGATTCCAATTTACCTCTACAAAGGTAAGACTGTGTGAGAAGTTATAACTGTTAGACGAGAAAATATTTCTAACTGCTCTTAGTGCTCTGCAAAATTAGTTGTTTTTCATGTGGTAAATTTTTTTTAGTCGAGGCGAGCCAAACATAAGGAAAACAGTGGTTTAGTCATACTATTTAATTGATAATTACTAATTAGTAATAATTAACTTTTAAGAGGAGGGAAGCCTGTGGCAGGTTTGCTGGCATCTGCACTGTAGAACTCTGAGAACGCTGTGAGACGAAGAACTCGAAAAATGGAGTTTGTAATTTATTTGTATTTTAGGGACAGAAGAAGGGAGGAGCAGAATCGAAGTCAACGCCTTCAAAGAACTCGTCAAGAACTTCTGCCAAAAGTGATAAGAAGTCACAGGGGAAAGCACAAAGCAAGTAAGAAAAACTAGAAAACTGGTGTTGTCGCCCCTAGCATCTCTACTTACTATGAATCCACATGCAGAAATGTAAGTTGCTTGTGTTCAAGCTACATGTACATGGCAAAGAGAAAAGCTATATTTGTTGCTATTGTTATTGTTTTTAGAAGCTCAAAGACGACTAAGAACACTTTCAAGGACAAAGTAAAAGAGATCCAGGCAGAGATGGATCAATCGTCATCAGAGACTCCGGAAAGTGGGTTTGCCAGTCCGGCTGAAGAGCGGCCATCTCCAAGGTGAGAAGAGCGAGCTTGCATTTATTGTACAGTCAGGTTAGGAGGTCAGCCGACTAACTCTGAACAACTGCTCACCTAGCATCGATAAAGGGCTTATTTTCTGAAAACAAAGGGAAGAAAAGACGGAAGGCTATTACAAATCACGAGACGTATGCTCACTACAGTCGTACCTCTAATGGCCACCTCCCCACAACAACCGGTGGACGGCCCATACAGTCCGTTTTGCTTCAACAACCACCTTTCCACAATGGCAATGGTAATGGCCACTAAAGCGCCTCCCAACTGCCAAAATATCCTCTCGACAACAGACAAACAGTGCATGCAAAACTTCATGCTTTATTGTAGAGGATCACGAAACATTATATCCGTACCGCACATCGTTGGTCCCTGTTTCTGTTTAATTTCTGTTTTATTAATATATTTTGATTGCGTTACGTATTTATATGTCACAAAAAGTACTTTTTAACAGTACAAATGGTGCAGAACCCCTTTCCCCACAAAACAGGTGTAGTATTACACCCCTACCTTCCATAATGGCCACCTTTTTGCAACTGTCATTTTGTTCTGTCCCTAAGGTGGTCGTTAAGGGGAGGTTCGACTGTACACATTAACTTATCACACATGTACCTAGCTCTACTAATTTAGCTCATTCGGACTGTTACTTTATCGCTTCTCATTAGAAAAAGAGGGCGACCCCCTAAATCGGCTGAGAAATCTGTTTCCAAGAAATCAAGAAAGGAATCCCCTGAAAAAGATCCTAAGTATGAGGACAAAACATCAGGCAAGGAACTGAACTCCGCAAAGAAACGTAAAGAATCTCAGGCGAAGAAGGCACCATCACCTTCGAAAAGCCCTGAAAAACGCTCACCGTTTGTGTCAGCGGAGAAGTTATCTTCGGTTACGAAGTCATCATTAAGGTAAATGTTTGCTTCATTGTCTAGCTATGTATGTTTTTTCGAGGTTGGACGGAAGTTGTTTCAGAAATAATTCTCAAACTCATAAAAAAATATGCGTTAGACTCAATCTCACTTCCAAGTATATGTCCGTCCATTTTTCATCTTTCAAAAATACATCCCTCTAAACAAAGTAAACTTACTTGAAAATAAGCCGATCTAGAAGCCTTTTAAAAAATATAAACTTAAGGCTTAACATAGG
>Ga0126337_10001172_pt1 | contig 15349 bp, 12 predicted proteins | sample DipCmetagenome_FD_92527 | JGI IMG/M metagenome (GOLD analysis project Ga0126337, IMG submission 92527) | Coral microbial communities from La Bocana,Puerto Morelos, Mexico - Diploria C A metagenome | ecosystem: Host-associated > Invertebrates > Cnidaria > Coral | place: La Bocana,Puerto Morelos... | reverse complement strand
TTCCTTCTTACCTGTAAGTTTGCCTGGCTCCTAAGCAATTGGAGCATACGCTGGCCATTGGGGATTTGGGCCACTTCCACAAATGCGGACATGGGCAGCTCATGGTACACGTTGTACCTAAACGTATTTTATTTATATATATATATATATCACGCCATCTTAAATTTTTGAAAGCGGTGTAAACTGCTTTCAAAACCAAAAACTTTGAAGTTGCAACAACTTCAAATAGTGTTCATATATATACATATATATATATATGCAGAAATATCGGTACCTCTTTGATTAGGCAAATCAAGACATTTAGAATATTGAAAAATGGTTTTGCGCACAAGCCGACCCATGGAGAGATGGACGCTGCCAACTGTTTTGCCGCTACTGCGCAGAGCTGATGTCCCGCCAGTGCCTTGCTATAAATCCAAAGTTTCCCATGTGAATGTATATATCCTTCTTTGTTGGCCACATTATATATCTATAGATGCCAAACAGGTCCTCATCATTGCCGTGATTTTCTTGCTGTGCTCTGACAACGTCGATGTCACATGGGCTGCTTGGATTGTTTTTCATCCCGGGGAAGTAACTTTCTTATGTTTAGGAAAATGCCAGACCTCTGAATGATTCAATCCCCCGCCTACCAAAAAAATGTGGCTGCATTCATTCAGGCTTACAGATTTGTGGAGTTTTTCTCTGGTGAGTCCAACGTGACGTGGTGCTTGCGGCATTGGGGAATGCATGGCCTATGCTTTGACTATAATTTTGGTGGCAAATTCAACAATATCTTCGAACCCAGTGGATTTGCGTGGTTGGGTTTAACTTGATATTAGCGTTTTGCTTTATGTCATGCACTGTGTTTCAAACTGTGTGTATTGCACGAATGGCAATCCTGAAGAAATGCGTGATATGTTTTTTCTCTTTGGTGATTTTCACTGAAGTATTGAGGTCTGCAGTGATTGCACTGCTGTGTTTGCATCCGAAATCTATAGTGATTCTAGCGCCAGTTTGCTCGGGGTTTTCCTACATGTGCTCGGGCCAAGCCAAGAGGTACTGGTTTCAACCTTTGGGAGACGAAAACTACTCCTGGGTAAAATCAGGAAATGTGATGTCGACTAGGATCACGCTTCTGTGCTGGATCGCTGTGGCACTGGGACATGTCTTCATACTTGAACAACCCTCACCCGGAAAATTTGCAGACATGCCGAGATGGAGGTTTTTCTCTGATACCATTGCTTATGCAACCCAGTGTTGTTTCAGAAATCTTGTTCCTTTTTCTGTATGTCTTGGTTAGCTTTTGGGGCTATGTTTGCTTGTTGTGCGTAATTGTTTTTTTACAACGGCATCAGGTATTTAGACAGCGGCTTTGGATGAGGCATTTTGGCGTTGGATCTTGGAAGGAAACGATACTATGGTCGAACAGCCATTACATTTCGCTTCTTGACCACGGGCCGCTGACCAAACAAATGCGTCAAACGTCTACCCCCTTGGCTTCTACGTATGTGGATGCTCGCGGTGTGAAGCGCTGTGTTGGGAAAAAAAAATTCTCAAGCAAAGCCAGTGACTTGTTTGGAATGTTGCAATTTTACATTTCATGCATATGGAAAACCAAAAGTGAAATATATATATTTGATATATTTTTTGGTTTCCCGAAAAGAAAAAGGAAACCAAAAACGTAACTCCAAGTATCAGATATATATATATATGTTTAGATATAATAATCAAATATCATACATACACCATGAAAGCATATATATATACACATATTTTTGGTTTTCCAAATAAAAACATTTGGTTGGTGTCTGTTTGGCGCTGAGGGCTTACACAAAAGCATTTGGGTACAGCATTGCATCACTCTTCTACAAAATCCACGATGGTATATGGGGCTTGAGGAAACCGGAGGACTGAATGAGAAAACTTTGTATTGGTAGAAATTGACGTTTTCTTCCGTTGCAGGATGCTGAACGTGTTTTTGTCTTTCTTCATTTTTCAGCTCAAATCTGCAGGACCAGCGACATGATACAAAAGACTTGACCCCTGAAGGCATTACAGCCGCCATGATGATGAATGAGCTAGATCTGTGGTCTGATGCGGATATGTCATCAGTTATTTGCTATCTACGAGCAAACAAATCTTTAAATGTTCCAGCTGAACTACGGTCCATTTTGGGGATGAACAAGTAAAGGGTCTGCACTCGAGTAATTTAACAATTATCTATACAAAATGTTTGTTTCAAATTTTTGGAAGACTTGTTCTGTAGTCAGCTTGCCACTGCATGTTCTCTGCGCTTGCAATGCAGTCTCACCGTGGGAAACGTGTGCGCAGTTTGGCGTCCCAACTGCTAGGGGAATCTGATTGCGATGAAGCACCATCTCATGTAGCTTTGCTGGATGACCAAAACGAATCGTCAACTTTGAAAAAACGAATTGAGAAACTAGAACGCCAAAGCCAGACTCTGAAAGACAAACTTGCAAGTTTGAAGGACAAGCTTGCCCGTGTGTCACTACAACTACTGGAGACGCAAAAATATGTGATTCCCTTAGGTGGTGTGCCTGGTGTAAGGGCCCTTCCCGTGACGCCTACTTCTTGGATAGAAGACAACCCACAATTTTTGGATTTACCCAGGATGCATGATTTTTTGGACCAGTGGGACAGGTGTCCTTATAAAGGAGATATTTATTTCAACATTTGCAAACAAAGCGTCATGACGGCGTCTCGTATCTTTCAGCATTGCGAATGGGTGATTTCAAGATTGTTCCAAAAACATCCTGCTGTCTACAAAATTGGTATCACTGAAAACGTCATCAGCCGGTGGGCGGGCAAATCTTACAGTTATAAATGTGATCCTCATGATGATTGGCAACAAATGGATGTGCTGTTTGTTGGGAACGATAGCTTACAGTGTGGCCTTGTTGAAGCCCATCTCATTTCTCGATTTCTTGGCCGCAGTGGATGCCGAAATGTGCAACGTGGGGGTGAAACGGCCAAACCAGGCCCAGGTCCCTTTTTCACATATGTTGTTTGGAAAAGTCTTGCTCCACCACAAATGATTTGATTTATATTGATCTATATATATCCCCCTCTACATGTGATTTCACTACATGTTTGAATCAATGGATATATATATATATATATGTATAGGTTTCTTTTTGTTTCGTTGCCGTTGTTTGCTGACATTTGTGGTGAAACATAGTTAGGTTCTTGACCAACGAAATCACAACAAATGTGTGGCCTGCATTGGAAAAAAGTCCGTACGTGTCAAAACTTTATATATCGGATATCTGGATAGCAATTCATGCATATTGAAAAACAAAAGTGACTGTTACAATATATTGAATATATTTTTTGGTTTCCCGAAGAGAAAAGGAAACCAAAAACATAACTCCAAATATATATGTATGTATGTATTTAAATATATATTTAAAGATATATATATTATATGCCTTATACATATATAATATCATATAATCAAATATATATATATATAAATACATATTTTTGGTTTTCCAAATTAAAACATTTGGAAAACCAAAAACTGACCCGTAAATTTTATTATATATACATTTGGTTTTCCATTTCTGTCGGAAAACCAAAAGAAAATAAACCAATTTTGGGTGAATGTGACTGTTCCAATAAGTTACTCAAAATCATGGTCAAAAGCCTGCGTCGGATTTCGTCGGATTTCGTCGGAAAACCAAAAATTTCGTCGGAAAACCAAAAATTTCGTCGGATTTCGTCGGATTTTTTTTTTGGGTTTTTCGGCTAGATTTGAGTATTTTGTTGTTTGGAAACCACTTAACCTGTTTTCTTCGCATGGACACATATATGTTTTTGGCTTTTTGTTTCTGCTTGTGAAGTTGCCAATGGAAGGCCTGCGGGATTCCAACTATTTGTCACAATTGGGTGACTCGATGGGTCATGCAGGTGCCAACCTCCTTTTTTTGAATAGCCTGAAAGAGCTACATTGTCAAATCTTGACATTTCTTACCTTGCATGGTGACAGTGCTTTGCATTTTGATCATGAATCACTTTCTACTGCATCAATTTTTATCTATATATCTGAAGCCTTGAGGCTCTAAGGTCTGTGGGGTGATATGGACCTTAAACAAGGCTCAAAAAGTCTTAGTTGTAGCTCTTTGGAAAAGAGCCAAACGTGGATGCATAGCCAACCGCAGCCGGCGGGTGGTGTTCCTCCAGTGCAGGCCACCGTGAACAGGAAGTATGTAGCTTGGGTGGTGTGTGTTTGCCTGTGACATGTATGTGTTTTTTGGTATAATGATAAACATTTATATATACGTATCTGGAATATTTCCTTCCCATGTCTTGTTGGGGCTCCAAACATATTATCATTTCTTATCTGCGTACTCTTTCAACACAAGTTCATTACTTTCACCCTTGAAATATCTTGGAAATGAAACATAGTTGTTTCCTTTGGAAACATTTGTGTTTCATTTCCTTATTGCATTTTTTTGCAAAAGGGGTTCATTAGTTTTACCCTTCAACCATCTTGGAAATAAAACATAATTGTTTCCTTTGGAAACATTTGTGTTTCATTTCTTCAGTGCGTTTTTTTGCAAAAGGGATTCATTACTTTTGCCCTCAAAAAACATGTTGGAAATGAACCATTTTTTGGGGAAACATATGTGGTTCATTGGGTGCTATTTCAATTAATTTATATTACCCTACATTTTCAATATTTAGTATTTTGACCTCATATGTTATATATTTTTTTGGTTTCCCGAAAAGAACGGGAAACCAAAAACATAACTCCAAATATATTTATTTGTATATATACTTATCATACATATATATAGAAATCTACCTATAAACATATGTATTTCTTTACATATATATACACCATGAAAAGATTTATATAAATATATATATATACATATTTTTGGTGTTCCAAATTAAAACATTTGGAAAACCAAAAATTGACCCGTAAATTTTATTATATATATATATATTTGGTTTTCCATTTCTGTCGGAAAACCAAAAGAAAATAAACCAATTTTGGGTGAATGTGAGATCAATTTTTACCAACCGTCACTTTGTTTTTTGGAATGCATGGCAGGTGAAAGAAGAAGCCATGCTGCCAGGGCAACATGGCATTGTCCCTTCGCCTCACACAATGTTCTTTGGGAGGCAGCTCTATGAGAATACTGTGGCACATGAAGAGCACACGCTGCAGCAACTTGAGCAGGCGCAAGCAGCAGCATCTTCTCTAGAAGAAAATGCAGCACAACAACTTCAGCAAGCAGAACTAGCAGCTGAAAAACAACAACCACTGCAGCCAGTGGTTCCTGAGCCTGCCCGCAACCTGGAGGAGTTGATGGCACGTGAGGCTGCTTTGAAGCAAGAACTCAAAAGGGACGTCACAGTGATCAAAGACAAGGCAGCTTTTCTCGAGGCACAGGAGGTCAAACTAGAGACAAGATTGACGGAAAGGCGTGCGCGGATGCAGGAGTTTGAAGAGTGCAAGCAAAAGGTGCTGTCTCAGAGAGCCGCTCTGACCGCAAGGCTGGAGCTAAGGGAGGATCCGCATGACAGGGACACCATGCTCAAGTTAGATGCCTACAACTTGAAGCTGCAAGTTGGCTATGAGAAGATGCAGAAAGACCAAACGGAAGACGCAAGCAAGATGCAAAAACTACAAGAAAAAAAAGACAAGATGATGAAACAGGAGGAGGCCTACATGTTCAGACACCACGAGCACAAGCAAATGTGCAGTGAAGTGGCCACGCTGCAGCAGCAGCAGCAGAAAGAAGGAACGGCACCTGCTGCAGGTACAGGTCTTCCCAGCAGTGGCTCACAAACAAGGCAACAACAGATTGCAGATGCAGAGGCAATGAAACATCTAGAGAAGCTGCAAGAAGACCACCGAACAGCAATGGTAAAAGAGACTGCTGAGAAAAGAGAGGCAAAAGAAGCTGCAGAAGTCGCAGAGGAACGTGCACAGCTTATGCAGTCACAACAAGAGAAGCAACGGCAGTTTGAAGAAGCTCTGAGACTTTCACAACAAAAGTTTCTTGCAGAGCAACAACAAGAACTGCAGGCGCTAGAGGAGAAAGAACGGAGGTTGAAGAAAGCTGTGCAGGTGGCAATGGAAGAAAAACAGTTGGCAGAAAAACGTGAGGCCCAGCTGGCACAACAACGTCTTCAGGAAAGGCAAGCTGAAGAACAACGTCTTCAACGAGAAGCTGAAGAAGAACGTCTTCAACGAGAAGCTGAAGAACAACGTCTTCAACAAGCAGCTGAAGAACTACGTCTTCAACAAGCAGCTGAAGAACTACGCCTTCAACAGCAACAAGCTGAAGAACTACGCCTTCAACAAGCAGCTGAAGAACTACGTCTTCAACAAGCAGCTGAAGCTCAACGTCTTCAGCAGCAACAAGCTGAAGCTCAACGTCTTCAACAAGAACAAGTTGAAGCATACCGTCTTCAGCAACAAGCTGAAGCTCAACGTCTTCAGCAGCAACAAGCTGAAGCTCAACGTCTTCAGCAGCAACAAGCTGAAGCATACCGTCTTCAACAAGAAGCTGAAGAGGCAAAACGGCAGCAAACCCTGACCCTTCGCGAAAGGCTTGCTGAAGAAGAAGAAAAAGGCCGCAGGCTAGTAGAAGAGCTTGCACAAAGACAGGCCTTTTTGAGGGCAGAGATCCAGAAAGAAGACCGCAAAGAAATGGAAGTGGAAGAAGAAATGCAGAAGGAACACGATACACGCCAAGGTGTCCATCGTTTGTTAGAGGACCTCGCTCACAGAGAAAAGGCCTGGAACATGGAGGTTGACGAGGAGGTGGAACACGAAGAACCCGCCAGCCCAGTTTCAAAAAAAGCCCGCACTGGGCACACACCAAGGGTGGTCCCGCCACCTACTACCAAATACCAGCCTGCACCACTGCAGCCTGGCCGTGTTCAGTCTGGTTACTGGCCTTCAGCAACTGCAACACCAGCCGTCCCAGGACCTTACCAGAGCCTGCAACCCTGCCCTTCGCCTGCTGCAGCACCTCAGCAAACACAGCAGTACCAGCAGCCGCAGCAACCTTTGCAGGTGAAGGCGAAGCCTCCGTTTCCACCTTCTTCGTGCCTTGGCATTTTTTCAGGCCTTTTCGATTTGAAAACAAAAGGGACTTTCAAGAAAACAAAAGAACACAACGTTTGTACAAATATTTGTTCAAACATATTGCATAAGAGTTTCTGAGGAAACATATATGCAACATGTTTGAAACTGATATATATATATATATACATATGGATTTCAATCAGCTATAGGTGGGACAACGGTTTAAAGCATGCCTATATAGATGGCATTCCTTCATGTTTGCAAATGGTTTTTTCAGGGTGTAAAGATTCTTTGTCATTGATTTTTCTGTGAACTTTTGTTGGAAGGCATTTGGTTGACATGGTCTCAGTTTACGAAATATACATCCTTACAAAAAGCTACCCAAATATGAACATCTGAACATTTCAACCAAAGCCATTCCAACAATAATGGTAAGGCCCCAAAAAGATATCAATGACAACGGAGATAAATATATATTTATTTACGTAAGTACATATTCTTGTTGTCTAGCCTTTACATATATCATTTTATTCTCTTAAATAGATATATATTTATATACTTGTTTCTTCGGAAACAAGTATAACTATATAAGATATACTTGTTTCTTCGGAAACAAGTATAAATATAAATATATATATATACTTGTTTCTTCGGAAACAAGTATAAATGTATATATATATACACTTGTTTCTTCGGAAACAAGTCTATTTTAAATGTTTCTGAATATTTAATTCAGCGTCCATGGTTTTTTGAAAGAACGGAATATCATGCCGCTGTTTTGCAAGAAAACTTTGGTGTGATAATCTGGTGCATGGAGCAAAAACCTTTACTATGAAGTGTGTATAGATCTTTACACCTGCTATAGACTGTATATACCACATGTTTTGTAAGGTTTGGCCAAATGCGTGCTTGGCCAAATTTGCGAATAAAACATGCATATGCGTGTGCGTGCCACTGCCAAAAAATCAAGCCTGCCTGTTGCGAACTCAATTTAAGCAGAAAACATATGTACACTTGTATAGCCTTCCAACTTCCAACCATATGTGGATTTTTGAATACTCTTTAGGACTGCGCCAGCGGAAGTGGAGCTGGAACCCGCGGAAACACCAGCGGCGCCGGTACCAAGGGCGACGGCAGTTGTGCCAACCCAGGCAGAAGTCATCAACTCGATGACTCATCCAAAAGCCTATGCCTGGCTGCAGAGGTCTTGCAAAGATGACAAGGGGCTGGTGCCACAAGAAATTGTGGATCAATGGAGAGCAGGTGGCACTCAGAAGAGCAAGCTGCTGCAGACTTTCGTCCGCAAAATCTATGTGGAAGGTGCTTCCCAACACCAGAATTGTCTAAGACTCGAATGCTATGTGAAGCTCCGCCAGGCTACAAGAGATTGGGCAACCAGCATGCAAGGCTACGAATGGCGAACAGAGGACGAGTTAGGTGAAAGTGGCCTTAAGTGGTCCACGATACTTGGAATGTTTTAAAGGCACACCTTCTGCAATTTGTGTTCCATCTTTTCCAATTGGATGATGTTGCCTCTTTGTTTTTCATTTCTTTGAGATCGATGCAAATGAATGATGTGTCATCAAAGGACGAAGATTGCAGGGGCCGTTGCTTACTGCAAAGGAAAGCGCCTCACGAAAAAGTGTTTATACGAGAACAAAACCAAATACCTGGTGCAGGTCAGTGACACGGTGCAGCATCTTGTTTGTGTTCATTTTTTTTTTGGACTGCTGTCCTGGCTGTCAAAGACATGTATCATTGAGTATCGGTATTTTTTAAAAGGTGTAACGTGCAGCAAGAATATGTTTATATCATTTGTCTTGAAAGATATTGATAAAGAGATATATTTTTTAAATGAACACTATAGTGTTCATTTAAAAGAACAAAAAACCACCGACACCACAGAAATCATTTTGCCAAAAAACAAAATCTATATGGAACCTGTCCGACAATTTCCCAGGCAAGGGCACGAAAAACTTCGTGAACTTGAAGAACTGATGAATGGAGCAGGGCTCTTCACCGAAGACTTTGATATCAAAGCTGGTATGGGTTTGGGCGACTTGTTGGATGTAGAAGAACCAGCACCCATCGAAGGAGAAGCAAACCCGAACGGCGACGGGGGCGATGAAAAAGGGAAGAAACCCCCAAAAGACAAGTTCCCGCCAATCGATGGGCAACTATCTGCTGCCAAACTGGTCGACCAGTACAAGAAGACGATCCTGACCCAGCAACGTGCTTTCAAAGAGCTTTCGGACAAGTGGGACGCTGCAGCCCCGAGCACCGGGAAGACACTTCTTTTTTGCTTAGTGGGAAAGCAGTGTGTTTTTTTGGGTTTTGTATATATGGGCTCTGCAATGTGTTTCCTGAACTTGTTTTTTTTCCTTCATCACCAGTGCCCTCATTCCTTAGGTCAGAATTTGTGGCGCTGCAGGAAACTTATGGTTCCTCGGTTTTTTGGGCAATTTTCTGCATGTTTTTTTTGCGCTGCATTCATACGTATATAAGGATTCAATAAGATATTTGCATCAGTATCAAAAAACAAATGAGTATATATAACTTCTGCTTACTGGTAAGAAATCTGGTTTCAACACTTAGTGTTCTGCATCCGTTTTTTTTCTCAGGCAAACTTGGCGATCTCTACAAAAAGCTTTGCAGCCTGGAAACCTCACAGTCATCTGTGAATCCGGAAAACAAAAGCGTTTATGGGCCAATCACTGGTGAGATCAAAGAGATGTGCATGCGCTTTAGCAACGAATCGAGTGCTGTGAAAATTCACCTTCCGAAGGCTCAGGCCAAGAGTCGCCAGAAAAAACAGGTCAAGCCCAAAAGTGAGGAGCCAGAAGACTGAGACGTCTCATGACAAATTGTGAGAATATAAGAATATATAGTATCAAAGAATTGCTGTTGGACAAAAAAATGTTAGCGCATGCATTAAAGTTGATCATGTGGTGAGACTGCTCGGAAATATAGCGCGTATAGATGCAGAGCGTACATGGAGCCCTTTGGGGGCACAGGGACTGTGGCAGTGGTACCAAACAGTTTGTACAGAAAGCTCACTCAAGAATGTGCGTGCACATTACATATTGCTTTGTAAACCAGTTGCATGTACACACGTGGCTGCAAATAACATGCTGCTTTTATTCTTTTTATTCCCATATATCTAGCCTACAGTTTCAAAAAACCATGGACGCTGAAATAAAATAGGTCTATGTGCTGTATATAGAGAACCCCTGCCACTACCTGCACTATTTTGTGTGGTTCCATTTTTTACGCTTGAGTTGGGGAACTTCAGCCGAAGAGTTGAGGTACTTACGTGGCGAAATCGGCAAGAGATGCTAGATCCTGGTGATACGTGGAAAAAATTGCACTTGGCGCAGTTTCAGCTTCTTTCCCATGAGATTGTGTGAAGTTTGCTGCATTGTTTTTTTCCTGGAAGTGTTCATTTCTGCTTTGCATCGCTGCCCCCACGCAGGTGCGGAGTCAGTGAAGAAAATTCTTCAGGAGTATGTTGCGACTTGGCTTTTTTATGGGGATCATATTTTGAAGATGCATAAATACCTTTAATAAACTTACTTCGAAAACATACATGTAAGATCTGAGATGTATCAAGTTATATTCTTGTTTTTTTTTCGTGGGCATCAATGTATCTTTCATCCTGTATATGCACATTTTTTTACCATATTGTACACGTATTCACAAATAGCTTTGTATTTGCAGTACATATACTTTATACAAAAGGGGTTCATTACTTTTACCCTTGAAACGTCTTTGAAATGAAGCATAATTGTTTCCTTTGGAAACATTTGTGTTTCATTTCTTTATTGCATTTTTTTTGCAAAAGGGGTTCATTACTTTTACCCTTAAAAGCATCTTGGAAATGAAGCATAATTGTTTCCTTTGGAAACATTTGTGTTTCATTTCTTTATTGCATTTTTTTTGCAAAAGGGCTTCATTACTTTTACCCTTAAAACATCTTGGAAATGAAGCATAATTGTTTCCTTTGGAAACATATGTGTTTCATGTCTCTATTGCTAAATTTTTGGAAAAAAAAATCAATGCTTTTACCCTGAAAACATCTCGGAAATGAAACATATTTGTTTCCTTTGGAAACATTTGTGTTTCACTTCTTTCTTGCATAGTTTTTTACAAAAGGGGTTCATTTTGTTCAACCCTTGAAACGTCTTGCAAATTTTCAACCCTTGTTTCCTTGGGAAGGGCCTGTGTTTCATTGTGTGTGTGGCTTTTGAAATAATAATGCAACTTACTACCACTATACATTAACAATATAAGTCATTGATTCGTACGAAAACTCCAATGCTGAGATACTTGAGACTTGGAAACATTTAGAGGTTCTATGCAACACGTAGGGTGTTCATGGAACCTGCATGCATCAAAATCATTTCTGAAACAAAGAGTTCTTGAACCACCATTATCAGGTTCCATATCAAAGTTCGAATTGTGATATGTTTTTTGGATCAGTATGACTTGCATGCTATGACTATATTTCCACATATAAAACATTGCTTGGAAGACAATGCTGAGGAAAGTGTGTTCAAACCGTGCGGCAACCAAGGCGTGCAACGCTGAGAAAGCGTCTGAAAGTGCTCGCTTGCAAGTGTCTACGATGCTTCCTGGTGCCCCGATGTACGCCGAACTGTTGCAGCTCTCCCTGGCTTCTCGAGCTTCTGGCAGCAAAGAAGAGGTGTTTGTAAAAACTGTTGTGGACCTGGGGCTGCTTCTGAAAATACCAGTGAAAAGCATTAGGCTGGCAACTGCGGAAGTAAATCACTACTGTGTTACGATTCAAGACGTGGCAAAGCACATCCTGGAATTTTGCCCTGCAAAACTTTTGGGAGGGCACACCGGTGACAGTCTGAAGGCCTTTGAAGATGACCTGACAACCTTTTGGAATACATATTCGAAGGTGAATCCTTCGCATCCAGTCTTTAAGGACTTTCCAAATAGATGCAGATGCATCCCATGCAAGTTGCACAGCGACGAAGGCACTGGCCTCAGGAAGTCGGCGGTACAACAGTACTCCTGGGGCCCTGTCTTACATGATAGTCCAAACAGTCTGGACCGGTACTATTTCTTCAGCTGCATCAATGCGGAACAATACAAGAAATTTCACACTGGCACTTATGCAACCGGGAACATGATGCTCGATGATATATGCGAACATTTTGCAAAGCAAGCGACGCAGGCATACACGGAGGGGATCTTGTCAGAGGCTCTTGGACGTTTCCATTTGGTATGGATTGGATTGGAAGGTGATCTTCCAGCCCATGCGCGTTGTTATAGACTGAAGAGACATTTCTCATGTGCGCCAAATCGTATGTGCCCTTGGTGCGAAGCGGACGACTTGCAGGTGCCGTTCACTGACTTCAGAGATTCCGCAGTATGGCGCGGCACTGTCAATGGAAGTTTGCCATGGGAGTCGCAAGGTCCTTTCTGCCAAATACCGGGCGGAAACTCTGCAAAGTTTCTAGCATTGGATTTGTTTCATTTGTGCCACCTTGGCGCTGTTCGTAGCTTTGCGGTGAACTTCCTATGCTATCTCACTACGGTTTCTTGCTTTGTTTCTTGGCTGTGCCATTGGAATACTGTAACTAATCGTTTTCTTGTAGTTGACCAAACTATTCCAGCAGTGGAGCAATTGCAAGACAGATTGTTTTCGTTGGTTCAAGAAGTTAACCGCTCATTGAAATATTGATATATATATATATATACATGCACATACATAGATTTCAACAAAAATATGCACATATTGTTTTGTAAAACGGGTTTTTTAGAAAATATGTTTCTACATAAGCAAGAAAATATACACATAAATATTCATGTATATAGATAGAGATATCATGCAGAATATATTTCAGATTGTATATATATAAATATATATATATATATTCATTTTTTCGGAAATCACTTCACCTCTTTATATTGTAACATTTATTCAGTGAAATTAAAAAATGTTTTTCAATTTGAAACATATCCATATATGTTGATATAAATATTCATTTTTTGAACAGGTGAAGTGATCCCTGAAAAAGTGAACAGATATATATATATATATATAATATAAATGTAAATATCTTCTGCATGATATCTAGTTATATTTATATATTTACATATAGAATAAATATATATATATATATAAACGTCATTTCGAAAGAAATTCCTATCCAGCGCTCGCTCAACTGTATATACGTAAGGATGGAACCAGTGTACCGAAGCGCCTTACAAATGCTTATGACAGTTTTCGACAATGGTGCCGGGGCAATCACCACACGCCCTTTGTCAAGCACTTCACAAAGGAGAACCTTGGGTGGGCTTCGATGCGAAAATTTCCGGAGTGCAGCTTCAAAGGATCAGATACACGTTTGCTCCTGGGGTGGTTGATACACTTCGTGGAAAATCAAGGTGCAGGGCTGGACGAAATTGCGACAAGTGCGTTTGTGGCTGCGATGGCGATTGACAATTTTTTACGTTGCTTGTTCGAAAACAAAGACAGCCAAGGTTGCAGAAAAGCGTTGCTCACAAGAGATGAAGCGATCAAATGCAATTCGATGCTCAAGGTATATTTGACTGAGTTTGGTTCAATTGCAAAAAAATGTTTTGATAAGGGGCAATGTTTTTTCAACTTCGTTCCGAAGTATCATTACATGCTGCATGTGGCGAAAGATTTGGAAGACCAGATCTTGCAAGCTGCAGATGGTTTCATACTTTCTCCAGCGTGCTTTGCAACGCAAATGGCTGAGGATGCGGTTGGCAGATCGTGTCGGATGGCACGAACATGTCACCCAAACACGTCAAGCCTCCGTGTTGCCCAGAAGTGGCTGATCGCATGCAAACTCTTCTGGGACGAACAACCGAGCCGTGCATAAGAAAAAGAACATGCAGCATGGACCGGATTGGTGCTTGTCGATTACGAAAGATTGCTTCATCTTCAAAGATTTCTTCATGGGAATCATTTTTTCAGCCGGGAATTGGTTCAACCCCAAATTTGCGGTCCAGCCATTTTCGGGTGTCATCAACATGTCGCTGAAACAAATGATCGAATATATATACATCTTTAAAAGAAGATATATATGTATATATATACATTGCATGAAACCATTCCTGCATGTGTATGGCAAATTAATGAGATTGTATTATATATATCTAAATCAAAATATACATGTGTTTCGAAACTTGTCTCAGATTTTTTCAGACCCGTTTTTGCATACATATATACATATATATATAATGAATGTGTGTGTGTATACATTTATATAAATATACATATATATATAAAAATACATACAATCGGAAGCATATATAATTCTCGAGATTTTGCACTCCACTGCCCCGGGTTGCCGGCCAGTGGCAGCCCGGGGCAGAAGTGGCCTCAACGGGGCGCGTCGGGTTGGATGCACATGCAGGGGGCGCGTCGGGTGGGATGCACGGCGGGGGGGCGCGTCGGGTTGGATGCATGCAGGTCGACCAAAATTTTTGGAAAATTGTCGCATTTCGGAAAACCGATCATGCATGCATGTCGACATGTTCGCAAGTTGCGATGAAATACCAAAAAATCACCCGAAGAGAAAATTCCTCCCATGATTGTCGGTTGCCGATATATAGCTGCCACAGCTTTGGTTTTGTGCATCTTCTTTAAAATTACTCTTTTGCAAACAGTTTCTTTTTCTCGATTGTAGTTTTTCAAATGTAAAAATTCAAATATATGTTTAGCAGGTTCAAATTCTTAAATTTGTACAAGCCAATTTCAAACAAAAAAATTAAACAAATATAATATGTATATATTTAAATTTCTATATATATATATATATTTATTTTTGTTATGACCACGATCAATGCTTTGTCATTTATATATACACAGATTTCTGTATATATATCGATTTTTTCAATATCTTTTGTCAAGAGATATCTTTTTTTAATTTCATATATACATATATATATATTTACCAAAATATCTTTTTCGGAAAAAACTGGAAACATGAAACCTTTGAAGTTTGCAAACGAATCACAAAAATCACAAAATTTCCATATACAAGAATGATGGATTGCTTACAAAAAGAAAGTCAAGTCTTTTGTGTGAACAAATATGTTTAACTTTTCAACCACTATTATATCCATTTTTGCCAGCTTCCAAGCGAACTGTCGAAAAAATAAAAATATTTCGAAAAACATCCAAATCAAGAAAAAAACATGACAGATGAAAAAGCCAAAAAATGGTTAAACCAATTCTTAGGCCAGGAATTGGTTTAACCAAAAATATTTGGTTTCCCTGTGGTCTAGGTA
>Ga0126337_10001167_pt1 | contig 15361 bp, 9 predicted proteins | sample DipCmetagenome_FD_92527 | JGI IMG/M metagenome (GOLD analysis project Ga0126337, IMG submission 92527) | Coral microbial communities from La Bocana,Puerto Morelos, Mexico - Diploria C A metagenome | ecosystem: Host-associated > Invertebrates > Cnidaria > Coral | place: La Bocana,Puerto Morelos... | reverse complement strand
CGGAAGGAACGGAAAAAGGTCTTTGTCCAGTTCTGTGCGGAAAATATCTATCGGAATTATCTCTACATTGTCATATCTCGGAATCAGTCAAGGAACAATAAAGAGTGTGGATCGATACAACAGCCCGGTCATCACTTGCGACACAAGCACAAGCATAAAGGAAGTTTATGCTCTGGTGGGACCGACCGGACATAAGTATAACCATCGGAATATTAAAATCTTTCTTTCTTCTTTCGCTCAGTGCTCTTGTTTACCGAGTTTATTCGATTAAACGCCGCCCTCGAATAAACGCCGCATTTTAGGGCAGAAATATCAATAAATGCCGCCCTCGAATAAAAGCCGCATTATGATGAAATGCGGCGTTTCTTCGAATAATAGACTCAAAAAGCAAATGCAGTAATGTAATCAAGTTTGCGCATGGTAGGCTTATAAGCGAAAGTTTTTCAGCCAATCAGCGAGCGCTTTATCCTCATTGAACATAACACCGATGTAAGTAAAAGCATAAAAGGAATGCTTACGCGCATACTTATGTCGCAGCCGTTCCCACCAGTGTAAAACATGTGCGTCGCAAATGAGGGCCGAACTTTAGCATTTTTACACTGTAACAATGCTAATCTTATACATAATCTGAAGAGTTTTAATTCTATAGTCACCAAAACAATCATGGTAAAAAGAAGCGTGAAGTCGGTTCATAGTTCGAGTGTCCTTCTTGTGAAGAGAGATCCTTCCTCCATGTTTGTCCACTCATTGCGGTGGTTTTCTGGGAGGTCCTGGAATAAATTAATTACAATTTCTGAAATAATTATAATAATTATTACTAAATACGTTAGCGTTCTTTAAATTTAAATTTAAATTTAAAATAATTATTAACTTTATTTATAGTGGTCATGCACTTAGCCATAGAAGCACTAAGCTTAGCTAGTTTACAGCACTTAACAACAACAGTGATGGGCTCCCGACAATAACAATCTGAAAAGAAAGATCTACCTAATACCCCTCCCATCCCCTTACAGAAAAAGACAGCCTCGTTTCAAGGGAAAAGCCCTGGGAACGAGGTTGAGAAAAAAGAAACAAATCTTAAGGTTGAGTCAGCTTCAAGTGAGTTCCAACGTGTGACATTGTTTCTGTTTGATAAGAAACAGTTCTTTTTTACTTAACAATGTCTTCTACCAGGAGCCCGTGGTGATGGGTTCCTGCTTCTACAGATATCTTTTGTGATCTTTTCGCGGAGTCATTGGAAAGCTTACACCTCTCTTCGGAGATAGAGTTTACCTTTATCTCTCTTATATTTTGGGCGATTAAGCCTCATCAAGAAAGCACATGATTATAGTTTAAAGAATCGCTAACTTTGAGATATTCAGTTAATTCTTCATCCAGCAATCGATACAGATTTCGGTCGTTTACCCTGACATTTCAACGCTTCAGTAGTACGACAAGAGGAGATAAAGGGATGGAGCCAGAGCCTTCTTATCACGGTCGTTCATAATTTTCTCATTAGAGGCGTCAGAAAGGAGCTGCAGGAAACTCAGTTATCAGTGAAGTTTTTCCCCGACTTTTCCGTCATGAACTAACTACATGAACTATCTCTCATTTATCAGTAAATTTTGTAGATCTCAGATACTCAGACCTCGGCTAACTGATAAAAGGGTCATAATAACTCAGTTGAATGACAAAAAATTGACGTTGCAGCTATCAGTGAAACCCCACCCAGGCCCTCAGGCATTGCACTCGACCAAAGTAAACTCTAGCAGGGGAGAGTAGGGGCCTCGTTCCCAGGGCCTTTTCTTGGAGGTTGTGGTTGAAAGCGGAGTCAGGTATGACTTTTTCGCTTAAAGGGGTGGGTAAAGCCCTAGTCCTATTCTGAATCTCTCTTCTCTCTGCCCTATGCTGAGGATGCCTGTCATGACAGGAGGGCTCCTGTGTCATGATGATGATGTGTCTGTATCTGAGCTTGAAGCCTCAAGGCGTCAATAGACGGCTGTTTTTTGAATCAGTTTCCCGTCATTGAAACGGAACTGACAAGTTTTAAATTTCCATTATTCAAATTAAAAAAAAAAACAATTAACTTGAGGGTTGTAAAGATGTCACGATAAGCTTTGTGACAATTAATGTTTCTTATTTTAATTGTGCACGCGATATTTTGTTGACGAAATAAGAGTCGGCGCGGCGCACTGCTGGTGAGGCACACTTTCCTGGTATAGCAAATTTGCCGTAGCTACATAATTTGAACTGAAAACTCAACAATTAGCTTTTCTTAAAAGGTTGTTATGGCTGTTCTTATTTTATGTCATTTTGTGTTTTTTTTTTTTCGGTTTTCTGTTTGTTATGAATTTGCTTTGGAAGAGATCAAAAACTACCGGTCCCCTTTTACCTAAAAGCACACTAGCATATTTATGTAAGGCGCTGCATCATACCAATATCGGTCGAGTCGACTGACATATAAATTATATGATAATCTGCCTGATGTATTATTGTCAGTATTATACAGCAAATGTCTTCCTGTCAAACCAAATGAAATATAATTTGCGAAGTTGGTTTAATAATTCCACTCGGTCGATGGGAGGACTACTGAATAATTAGCTTCGTGGATTAGACAGCAGTACTTATGTTCTTTGTAGATAACGATGTAAGCAGCTGCACTATTTGGACATATCTTAGATTGAGTTTTTTTGTACCACTTAGAGACACGTCACGTCGCGATGAGAATGCTTGTAAACCTATGTATGCAAATCAGTGCACTTGAAAGTCAAACCGCGCGATAGGTAGAATTGTTTTGGGTTGAGGCCAAGATTACGGCGAAGGAAATTTTACACCGAAAATTCAGATAAAGCGTTTGACGTGAATTCTCGGTGATAAAATCAAAACCAGAGACGCAAAGTGGTTATTCGTGATCGATTTACGAAATAATTCAATTTACATCCCTCAAAGTGATCTACATATTGGGCGTTTTCAGGAGCCCATGGGCTCCTTGCGTTTTATTTTGTTTTCAGTTTGCCTCCCATTTTTGATCTGCATGTGTTTTCGTGATAGACCTTTTTAGAGATTAAAATTGACCATTGTTGCGAACGGCAGATTCCCACAGTGTTAATTTTTTGTCTTCTTCTAAATAAAAGGTGTTGTAAACTTTATATGCCCGGTCTGTCGAGCATTTTACTCAAAATTAATTATTCATGACAAGCTCTGACGTCATAAACATGAATAATTGACATGGATTACAGAACAATATGGCGGACGGTCAACCCATTCATTCTATTTACCCGGCATGAACTGTCGCTTTAGGATAACAATCAAAGACCTATCCTGTTTCACAGGCGTGTGTTTTGTCTCAAGACCGCCGCTTCATAACGCAATGAAGCCCTAGATCAAAATTGAAGGACACGACGGCTAAAACATGGCCTCGGATGTCGACGCGGACTGTCGCGGCAAGAATAACAACATTGGGTCAATGCGGCATGGCTTGTCTAATGGAACAACAAATCTTTCGATCACAGACAGCGAAGTTTTGATTGAAAGCGAATTTCTGGAGCTCAAGAGCCAGCTTCACTACTCTAAGACGGTTCATATCTTACTGACGGACGAGTTTGTTTTCGTTAAAGAGATGAGGGACCGCAGAGATTCCGAGACACATGTGCTTCAGTACGAATCTGGCAAAATTGTTACGAAATTTCGTCGCTCAGACGTAAGCGTCAAGTTGTGTGAGGGCTGCCCGTTTACTTTCAAAGCTAGATGGAGCAAGGAGACATCTTTGTGGAAAACGTACGAGCTCTGTGGTAAAGACGAGGTCTGGCCCAAATGGTTGCGGAGTTTTAATGTGGAAGAACCGTTAGGGCAAAGAATGATTCCCTCTAAAAGCATCTGTGAACTCGATTGCGGCTCCGACTCCGATGATGGCAGTGATGACGACGGCGAAGACGTTCAAATTCCCGAATACTCCTTTCCTCTGGGCGTCGATCGAACGATATCTATGTGGTCGATGGCATCAATGTCCATGCTTAACCCGGGCAATGTCCGTAGACTTTCCAGGCTTTCCAGGCTTTCTAGGCTCGTGAGCAATAGTTCGAGCGACGACGCACAGGATGTTTTAAATGCTGGATCCTTGTACAGGTCGAACTCGCATCCTCGCGTATCTCTCGTGAAACCATTTCGATGTTGTTCTTTGCCACACGTTGGTGATCTGGAGAATGTTCGATTAGATTCTGATTTAACAAAACACGCATGTAGGACCAAGGGTGAAACTAGCGCAGATGAATCAAATCATGCCCTGGACTCAGCGGCGTTATTAGAACGCGAGGTGGGAACACCAAATAAAAATACAACCCTTGCAACATTGCAGCAAAGAGTCGAAAAGCTGCGAGCGCATCCATCCAATCTTAATTTCGTGAGATGGGGTAAAGGGGATAACCCACCATGGGATTCCTTGGCCACACCCAGGCACCGCCGTAAACATTCCCTTGATGTAGCCCTTACCAACGAGGCTAACAGGATACCCATGCCGTCAGACTCTGGCATAAGATTGGGTGCACACACCCCACACTTTTCCCACAAGCAGGAGCAGGCACATGAGAACAAAACGACAAGTACTTTGCATGAAACCAACAAACCAGAAACTTCACTCAGTCCAAAGAAGACAAACAAACTGTTGTCAAAGAGATCTGAATCCATGCCTACTTCTCAAAGACCTGATCTATCACAGGTCACTCATCCGGTCTCGGAGAGGGGAAGTAAGGAAGGCATAGCAAGGAAACTAGACTTCAAAGATGACATGGCCATGGAATTAAACGACAGCAATCAAGCACCACGCAAAGACAAGATGAAGCGATTCTGGACAATCGTGTATAAAAAGCTACCAAAGTTAAGGATGTCAGCGCTAGAATCTAATGATTCAGTAAAAGAAACTGGCAATGACATTAGAAGTGCTGAGGGGAGTTCCTCGAATGTCTTGGATTTGGATTATCCAAATGGAGTAAACTTTGCAGGAAATCGCCGTTGTGGCGCTAGTGATATTACATTAGCTACAAAAGATAAAATATCAGGGACCCTGCCAAGCGAGGAAACCCACAAGAAAATGCAAAGTGTAGTGCAAAGCAAGCAAGGTAGGTGAAAGTATGGATGAGTGATCAAGGTGTGAATTCTCTTTACTTTGTTTGTAACCATAATTTTTGAAGCATGAGGATTGTGAGAATTAGAGGTCCTGGTCATTGTAAGAAAACAAGATGGACATAAAAAACATTAAATATGCTCAAAGAACATGCTACAAAAATTGTGGTACTATCGTAATCATGAAATTTAATATTGTGAAGAAAGTAAAATTATGTAGTCTGTATAGTGAAAGATGCACTTGTCATTACCACTAGAAAGGATTATAAAAATAATTATTCATAAGAAATAATCCCCATTTGCAGAACCCCTTAACCTGCCTAGGGACAAGTGAAAATGACATTAGTTGCATTATAATCTGAATACAGATACTCTAGGTGAGCTACTTGCTTCATTAAAACATTTCTAACTAATTTTGTAATTTGCCAAGTTTAAACAAAGAAATTTTGAAAAAGTGACAGTGTTCGGATACATGTATCTTATCTCAGTTAGCCTACATTTTTACAATTTTGTTTCTTCATCTAGCTTGCTCAAAGTTCGTGGAAAATGCTCCGCTACATGCCATATTTTTATCTGTCTTCTCAGTGTTTGGAAGTATTTTTTCTTGATACTCGTTATAGCATTATAAGAAGACTAATTCTTTGCAAATTAAAAGTTTATACTCCTGATGATTATGTTGCTTACGAAGCCATTGTGTATTTGAACAGCACCTTAATTAATTAAGAGAATGCTTGACTGCTTGTAACAATTTGGACTCTAATACTTGCAGCCTTTATTAAATTTAACTACTCTGTTCTTGCAACCCAGCTGCTCATTTCCTGTTTTTGTCAACTCACAGTAAGTAGTAGGCATCAGCAAAACAATACCCTTCCTGTCTTAGCTGAACATTGTCATGCCTTTGTCACAAGCCTCAATTGAGAGTAGCAAGGTCATCAGTGATATTTTCTAGTATTTTCTAAAAGAAATAGAAAACATTTCCTATGTCTCTATCAAGTTGCATTGTATAGAAACAGCTTTTGAAAGTTTCAAGGATTTTTAACAAAAACTATGGAAACCTCATTTAGGTTGTGTTCCTACGGCACTTTGAACATGTTGTAGTAAAATGTAATTCTGTCTTAATGGAAACACAAAAATGCATTTCATTTCATAAATTTTATTTTCTAATGGTGCAAAGTACTTTCTTTTGTCACAAAATTTGTTTATTTATTAGTGGATATTCACAGTACATCGCCACGCATAAGTTTCATGGAATTAGTTATATTTTCAATACACATTGAAGAAATAAAAACTAAATTTTAAAACAAAAAAAGTTCAGATACTTGTTGACCACCATTAAGTCAAACATATTTATCGCAATTTCTTTGAAATGCTTTTTTTAAACTTTGTCAAATTCTGTTGTGCTATGTGTTACATCTTGGTGCCAAAATCTATTTATGAGTCACTTCTAACAAACCATTTTACTTTCTATGTTGGAGAGACTCCAAACATGAAACTTTTACCTATGACAATATTATCGGTAATTGGAAGTTCATCAAAAACAAGGGAAAGCTTACAATTTTATTTTAGGGCAAGAAGTTGTTACAGCTGTAGCAAGTTGTAGGTATACATTTTTTCCTTTGTGGTTGTGAATTTCTTATTTTTTACATTTTTAGTAATTGGATAAGCTATTCTGTATAGTTCCTGTTTTGTGTCTATGATTGTGTTGTTTTGAAAACCACTAACTAGCTTTCCATGATTAATCCAAGTCCTGTTTTTATTTTGTTCTGATTAGAAGTACTCTATTTTATACTTATTAATTTACTAAATTTTGATTGTAACCAATCCTTGTGACAGTCAGGTTAAATAGAAAGTTTGTCGATGGCAAAGGTTTGTTTTTTTTTTTTGTGAAGATCATACATGTAAATCACAGCTTTAGAAAATTTACTGAACTTCTCAGCTTAATGGTTTTTTTTCCACTGGAGGCATTTGCATTTAATCAAGAAGACAGCTCAAAAGTTTTTAAACCAGTTTCAAGAGCGGTGCATTTTAAGGCATTGGCCTAGAAAGATTTAATTACTACGAGCATTTTCAATTTATATCAAGGCTATTAACTTTGTTGTGGTTGTCACTGAAATTCACATCAAGCAAATGTATGTTTTGGCCTGGAAAAAAAAGGTTCAAGTTAATGTTGGTTTATGTTGGTTCACTGTACCATTATTTGTTTGAAGCTACTATACAGTAAATGAGTGATACAAACTTTTTATTTTTAAAATCTATAATAACAGTTTCATAATAATGAAAGTTTCATTTTATCACTTCCCTTTGGTAGGATGTGGTTGGTTTTAGTGTTTTTTTTTTTTCTGGCCGACTCCGTCTAATTCCAAATTCATGTCTAACTGTTAATTGATGAGATCTCAGTGTGTGTTCAAATTAAAGCTTCCTGCACATAATCCTCTCCTTTTCAAGACTCCAACAATAAACATCACCTACGATGGTTCTAACTGTTCATGTAAGGTTGGACTGTAGTGCATGAAACATCACGGTGGGTGTGAAGATACTGAGCAGTTTCAGCCAGCACTGTTTGTTTTTCAAATTTTAAAGGAGCTACTAGGACACCTACGTCAATGCTACATTGCACCTCTTGAAAATGTTAACATAAATCAAGTGTTCAAGTTCCTCATTTTCAATTTGTGTTTATCTTCTCAGTCCTTTTTCTCTTGTGGTTCATTTTTTGTAATCTCTTTGGTGTTTTTCTATCTTAAGTTTTGTACTATTTCGAGTTTTTCTTCAATGAAGAGGTAATTTTGTACATGGCTACAATAAGTCAAAATATCGTGACTCCTTTCAATTTTTGCAAAAGGAAATTAGAAAATTTGGTTTCTGTTTTGAACTTGACACTTCTTGTACTAGGAGTGAAAGGGTTAAGTATTTGTGCGTAATAAGAAATTGTTGAGAGTTTTTAGTTGCTATGTTTTTGATTTACGACATCTTAAGCATGGTATGTGCATATCCCTTTTATTTAACTATGTGCAGTTTGCTGTTGGCCAATCACAGGTGCTTGTCTGGGTTTAAGTCCAAATTTACGTGACAGGATATAAGAATGTTTGCAATTTCTGCTCCAGAATCCCAGATGTGTCCTGAAACGTGAGAAGTCTGAGGGGGCTTGTCAGAATGCCAATAATGATATCTTGTTCTGTTGTTGAGGTTTTTATCTTGTGCCGATCAACAAAGCAGGAAGGAAGACACATTCTGGGAGTTCTTTTGTGAAAAGTACAAGTGGCAATAAAGAGAAATTGACTTAACTAAAGCTATTCATTTTGTCAAAACTTTGTTCCTCTGGTCAGACTCGGTATTAATTTGAAGCCAGGTTTATTAGAAGCAAAAGCTACTTAATACCATTGTGTGACAAAATTCAGGTCAGGTGTCAATGTGAAATCAATGCTAAATGTATTAGCAGTAATGTAAATACCAATTATATGAGGTCATGACATATCTTGTGAAATCAATACAGCTAAAACCCCTCAGGCTTCAAATATCACACATGGAGTTGATACCCCAGACGTTTCTCTTAACATCTAAGAGATGAACTTTCATAATTTTCACTCCCCAACTCAGTAACTTCTGGGAATGGTTTCCTTCTTGAGTCAAGACTACATAGATTGTTTCATCCTTAAAACTAAGCAGTGGGGTATTTCAAACATGTGGTGTGGTTCTAAGAAGTCTTATGTCCTCAATCAATCCTGCACAGAGCTTTCACAATCCTCAGCAACAGAAAGGAGAGGTTCAAACCCATTCTGTTTTTCCATACCCTTGTCTTACTTTAACCTACTGGAGAATGATTTCAAAGGTGAGGAATTGCATTGTATTTCCTTTCCTTTTGTACAAATGTACTGTTGTTCCTTACTGATAATGCTATGACCATGTCTGACCGTGTTTACAAGAATGTGCAAACCTTTGTGACAATAGTTAAGCTGAATTGAGAGATTTACCTCTTGTAGGACACATGCAACAATGTGAAAAATCTTAGTTTTTTTATTTTGAGAATTGTTACAAATGCATCTGGCTTACTACAGTTTCCTGCTGTGCCAGACAAAACTATAGAACTGTGGTTTAATATGTTGATGTGATATTTAATATACAGTGAGGTTATGTTGACTGAAAAAATATTCGGAGACAAATCTTGAAGAGTAAAACAAAAATGTTACTCACACAGAAAATCAACCACTGATACAAGTGAAGTTACCTTCCATCAGCTAGAATGTCTGTGTTATTGCGTAAATATTGAATTCCTCAGTAGATTTAGATAAAAGTTTATTTTCATTTATTATTTATGTTTCTTCCCAAGGGAATAAAATGAATGCATTTTCATCTACCTGAATTTTAGCTTCATGGCAGATTGACATTTATCAAAAGTGTTTACATCTGTCATACATATACGAATTTGAACTTTCTTGTGACTTTATGTGAGTGCATGGCTTCAGAGATTTTGAAAACTAGCCAAAACAAGGCACAGAAATACCAATTTAATTTGCTTTTACACTGATCACCCGAATTTTCTGCAAAAGATATTGAAATTATGTTCACTTGAGATGGAGAATCTTTTTTTTCTACAAGGCAGTAACACAATAAATTTTTATTCATAGTTTTATAATGTGCGGCATACTGGTACATGTGTGCATTTGTGCCGGCGATCTCCTAAGGAAATATGATATGTTTATTTTGGGACTTCTAGTATTGGTGGGTCTGTGCAAGTCCGTTGTTAGTCTCATCACAAAATTACTATTTTATAAATAAACACAGTATTCTCCATCTAATTGACAATGTTGATAGATATGGTCCATATCATGGTCCTTCTCCATTGGATGAGATTCAGTAGATTTCAAGATGTTTCAGAGCAATATTGTTCAAATTTTTCAGATAAGCTTTGTCTGTAGCTAGTAGCTGAAAATAAATTTGAATGATTTTAAAAATTATTGTAGTAGAGATGATATGAACTGGTCATCCATTTGTTCTGGGGAAAATATAAGCAATAAATGGTAATTTAATACAGGAAGTTGGAATCCCTAGCCAGGGGTTTTCCTTCCTTTTAAGCCCAGCAAGCTGCCCTTGAATAAATCTTTCAGTTTCTTGTAGCACTGTTTATGTGAAAGTAAGATATAGATAGAAAGGAACAGTGCTTATTGCTGATCAAAAAAACTATTCAATCCTTACATTCTTTAAAATCCGTTTATTTTCAAGTTAGTTTTAAGAATCTGGTGTTAAAGTCTATGAATTAGCTAAATGGTGACTTTATTTCTTTGGTCACCAGTGTTTGTTTGACATTACACGCATTGATTGACAAATGTGAAATACGTGAATAAATTGCAGACATGTTAATTTTTGTAGCTGAAAGTAGTTGTAGTTTCTTATAGCACACATAATGCCAAGATTTTCATCCATAGTGTCAGTGATAAGACTTAAGGTTGCGGCCAATAAAAAGCTGTAACGCGACTGTGACACTGAAAAGGAAGCTAGAGTTGTGCTCGGGGTACATAAATTTGCTGCAACTCTTTCAGCACAAAAGGATTGGAACTTCTTCAGGTCCCCTAACATAGCAAAACAATGGCTTGTTGTGGAGTGTGGATGGTGGTCTGAATAGATCTGTTTAGATTCTAGGATATTTTTTAAACAAATATGATTGGTAAGGTTTTTCTAATGTTTGGGAGATTTTTTAAGTACATCAATTACTCACCATAAAGTTCTGCATGTATAAGAAAGAATTAATGGTGAAATTAGATTGTTTGGCAATCAACATATTCATTTGCTGTTGTGGAATCTATAGATACTAGTTCACTGAGAGATCTGTGTCAGAACTAATTATTGAAATTTTAATTTGTCAACAATATCTCAGTGAAGCAAATATTATTGGTTTTTGACGTGTTGAGGGTTAGATTTATCAGACAAGAACACATATAGCCATCTAATAAACTTGTTTCGTATTGTGAAGGAAGATGTATCAAAAAATTATCAATTTTGATTGCATATTGAAGTATTATTTTGCTTATTCAAGCTTTTATCTTGTTTTTCACAGAATTTTCTGGAGGTGATACCACTCCTATAGGAAAACCAAGTTTCTCTTACAGTGGTAAGTTATTATGAGGGCTTTGGTGTATCCTTATGTTTGAAAGATGTAAAAACCAGTGCCTAGTGTGAAGGGGGTAAGTTTTTGTGGGGGTCTGTTCGTTAGTAATTAAAGGAGCTTTGGCATAACATTATGTATGAAAGATGTAAAAGTAGTGCCTAAACCTGCTAGCGGGGACGGGACGGGGGGTGGGGGGTGGGGGGTACGGTTTATGACTGAAGGGCTAGTGCTGTGAACTCTGGATTTAGTGCACCGGTTTCGAGTTCTGTTGAGAAATATACTTAGCTCTACTCTGCTTTTGGAAAACTTGGTCTAAATGTTTTTTTTTTCTCGCTTTATTGATGTATTCTCATCCCTCCGTCTTATTTTGCATTGTCTTTTCGCGGTCTATATCTTCGTCTTTCCGCCGGAAACGTTGTTGTTTGAAGATATATGGGTTATTGACCAAGCGTGAGGTCTGGATATTGGCCAAGTTCTCTTTTAACGTGTTTATGGACCGAGACGAATTCGACGTCCACAAACACGTGAAAAAAGAACTAGGCCAATATCCAGCCATCTTGACCGAACAAGCTTGGTCAATAAAGGATTTATTTTAAGGGATGAAACACCAAAACAGCAATAATTTTTTCTTGCGGGACAAAGCCGGTATCCCGAGCGGGCAAGATAGCTCCATCTTGCCCGCCAATCACAGCGCGAGATTTATCTTGCCCGCTCACGGAGCTAGTCATAATAAAAGACTGTATTTTAGAGTTCATGTTGTAATCCCGTTACAAATCTCCCGTTTAATCCATATGAAAGACTCAAGCGTACATGTATTCCTTGCCTTTGAGGATGATCGAGAACTTTCCTGCACCAGACATCACACCATTTCAATCATTCAGTTCTTAGCCCCAGGCTTAATGGTAGTAATTATTATAATTTATGCAGTACCCAACAACGTCAAATAGTTTTGGCGAAACTACAAAGTTAGCGTGATCTCGAACTTTCCGATGCAAAAGCCTGTAAAGAGAGGGTTCGTTGTCGTTTATTGAAGCACTGGAGAGAAAACGTTGCGCTTTTACATTGTTTGACTGAGCGTTGACATGATTTGATTTATACGTGATTTTTGTCGTAGTATTATTTTCTTCGCCATTTGTAACCCTTGTTTCTCACATTGTCTCGTAAAAATATTGTTTCTCCACGCATAACATAATCCGTGTGCGTGGTCAGTAGGATAATTTTTTTTTTGTTTCGCGGATTGACGCATTCACCCTGTTTGACATGAAAACAATCCGATATTTGTTTTTCATGACTAAAGAAATTTCTAGTCTGATTATGATGGGCACATTGACTTTTATGACTTGCTATCCATCCTTCGTCGCGCATGTTGAGTTTGCTGCGAAGTAAACAGCGAGCACGTCGTTTGGTTCAAGAACCGCTTTTCATCAATGCATGTCCTTGTTGTGCCGGTTCCCCGGCACATTACTTCGCGTTATGGCAGTAAGTATATTTGTCAAATGTTTGGTTGCTCAAAAAGGTTTTATTTTTCCCGAGTATGTTTCAAGTCAAGTAATAGTATCAAGGCTTCTTTCTGGGGATGTATAACTTACTTTTGGAGCAATTTTTTTGCCTTGTACATGTGTCAAGTCAAGTAATAGTATCAAGGCTTCTTTCTGGGGATGTATAACTTACTTTTGGAGCAATTTTTTTGCCTTGTACATGTGTCGGTTCGTGATCTTGGTACTATCAATTTGCCGTGTTCCAGCTCGCCTTTGTAATATTTTGCTTCGCACATTTTAGAACGAAAAACTGTTTTCTAGATTTTTCCCGCTGACATTTTAATTTCCACGAGCTCAACATCGCGTGAAGTGAAATTTATAGACATGCTTCACTAGTACAATATTGTAAATTTATCAAACATCACACGAATGTTCTTTGAGCCCATTTTTGGGCACGCAGCCTTTTGGACGTGCAGTTGTCACGCTGGAAACGTGATTCGTTTGATTAGACGTGACGCAGCTCTGCTTCAGCTCGCAAAGCGCGTGACCTCTGCGTGGAAGCAAGTAATAAGGTGTGACAGCTTTGTTTGGTCTCATTTGGCCATCGCGCTGGTTTTCAATTTTATATCAGTGATTTGATCGTTAGCCACTGATCAAGCTACTTCTTGTGAGAAACAGCGTTGGGGACTAAAAAATGAAAACGTTTTGTTTCCTAGGTTATTTTAACCCAGGTATGTGGAGACAATCTTACAGTCTTAGATCGTTTTGCAGGCATTTGCTCTTTTTGTTTCGTGTCAAAATCTGTTTTTTTTAATCAGACTTTTTACCTGAGGTTATGAAACATTTCTCTCTCTTATTACCTGTTTCCTTAGTTTTTTGTGACTGAGCAAAGGGAATTTGTACTTAATCGCTGTAGTAGAAGGGAACCTTCACTAATTCATTTTAAAACGAGTGAGGAATTATGAGCTGGCCGTGATGTGATAGCGAGTGGCGTGAGCAATCGAGTTAGATAATGAAACTGTCCACCGAAAAGATATACCGGTATCTCTGAAACTAATAGGATTATAGTTTTTTTTTCGTTGGCGAGTATTTTAGATGGACCACGTAAATTGAACAAACTTTTTTTTTCCATATTAGAACTCGAAGATTCGGTTCCAATAGGACTCGAAAAATAAAGTGATTTTGTTAGACCATGTTTATAGTCTCACTTGGTTTTTTTCTATTAAAATAAAGTCGTATTAAGAGAGGGCCAGGTGTTCTTTTCTGCAATAATAATGATATCTTTTTTTAGTTGACGATAGCTCTTTGATCTTAACGATGCCGATTCCATTAACTCGTTCAAGCAGACTAGAACAGCGAGGCATCTAGACAAAGTTAGCGAGCGTAAGCAGTAGGCAGCGGGATTTTATTTCACGGTATCCTTTTTGCGGCGCAGAAACAGGCAACATTATTTTATGCAGTACATCGAATATTCTTAAGGCGCGCACCGCTCCAGGACACGTCTTGGTCGAGTCTTTTCTAAATAATTTTGTGGTGAATACAAGTTCGGTCGGGAACGACACGGTTCTGTGGTCTTTGACAGCTTTGTGTTGGTGAATATGTGAATATCTCTTGAAAGTTACATAATCAAGATTGTTTTTACTCAGTTATGCCAGGTAGTGTTTCGTCAATTGTTGTAGGTGCTTGCACCCTTACTGAAGTTATTTTTAGAAAGAATATGCCAAGAGCATTGCATTCCAACGAAATGTAACGTTTTGAAAGAGTTAAACAGATTGTGATCTATGATCGTCGACGTCATTAGTCCTGATGAATTTATGTCGTTTGTTGACTGCCATTTTATTATAAATATGATGTTGAATTTTATGCATAATCAAGCTATAATGTGTCAGCTTTTTGAATTAGAATTAAATTTTGTCGCATGGTTAGTGGATCGAGCGGTCCGGGTTAGAGCCCTGGCAGGGAACATTGTGTTGTGTTTGTGGGCAAGACACTTCACCCTCACAGTGCCTTTCTCAACTCAGGTGTATAAATGGGTATCGGCAAATTTAATGCTGGGGGCAACCCTGTGATGGACTGGCATCACATCCAGGGGGATTAGAAATAATCCTAGTCGCTTCATGTTACGAAAACCGGAATAAGCTCCCGCCTGATGGGCCACTTGGCTCGTATACAGACTCAACCGGCCATACTTTGCCAATGATTTACGCAAATATGTTCTTTTTTATTTTAGGGAGCATGAGAAAGAAGAAGCTCGTCAAGAAAATCTTATCACCGATCTTCAAATCCAGCTCGCAAGAGGAGGACGTAAGCAGCCAGGCTACAAGCCCAACAAGCGAGGTTCCTCACAGCCCGGACGTTGTTGACTCGGGCGTCCCAGACCTCTCTCAGCGCCTGATTGATATTGACGCCTCGCTATTTGCGCGAGAAATCACGCTTATCGACAAAGAACTGTTTATTAGGATACCTTGGCCGGAGCTGGCAAACTGTGGCTGGATGACTAAAGACAAGGTAAGGGAGAAGAGTGAAGATGTACTACCGTTAATGACTTCATTTAGCGCCCGGACACTAATTAACTTTTGGTAGTTGGGCGCTTATTGGAGAGAGTGGTTGGAGATTAGGGATTAGGGATTAGGGATTAGGGATTAGGGATTAGGGATTAGGGATTAGGGATTAGGGATTAGGGATT
>Ga0126337_10001166_pt1 | contig 15364 bp, 3 predicted proteins | sample DipCmetagenome_FD_92527 | JGI IMG/M metagenome (GOLD analysis project Ga0126337, IMG submission 92527) | Coral microbial communities from La Bocana,Puerto Morelos, Mexico - Diploria C A metagenome | ecosystem: Host-associated > Invertebrates > Cnidaria > Coral | place: La Bocana,Puerto Morelos... | reverse complement strand
CGGGACTTCAAACGCGATGTTTGACGAGTTAGCTGAAAGGTCTCTGACGAGTCCCTTGGCAGGGACGAAACATACGTATGTAAGGCTAGCCATAATTATCCATTGTAAAATTCTTGCACTTTAATCAAGTTTATTTTTTCATTTGTAAAATCAATGTATTTTCCATGCCGAAAGGTTATTTCAAGAAAAAGATATTTGTAATGAATTATAAGTTTGTAGGTGTTACCAATTACAGAGTGTATGTCTGGTAGAATTTATGGTGAATTTTAGATTTTTTGATTGTTTTCGATTGAGTACAATTAGGCTCTAAAATCGAACGCCATCGAGCTATCTCATACAATTTTTGGGTTCGATTGTGTTCAAATACCGAACTGATCGTTCGATCAACCAATCCGGTTCGATTAAGCTCGATGACCGAACAGTTCGATTGGTAACGTTGAGGTGGTGAGCCAGGCAAAGTCAGTAACGGAGTTCTTTTGAAATTCGTTTCGTAAATGGATTCTGAATTCATTTTTTGCATTTGAACTAAAAATAAATGCAAAAGCGAAAAGAAAATGAGATCAATTGTCGCGAATACCACCAGAATAATTGGAATAAGAATCGGCCGGAAAACAGCCATGGCGGTGGATGTAAATAACAAAATTTCTGTATTGATTTCCTCTTTTCTGGCAGTGTACAAAAGTTGCTATAACTATGAACTGTACTTGAAATACCAGTTTACTAATGTAGAGAAATGGTAAATAGGTAATATTGAACTAGAATTGGAGTCGGATTACGAACCCAACATATAATGTTTATGCTAACTTTTTCAACATACGCCATTATTGACGTAACACGTTTTATTACGCTCAGTCAACTGACATGAAATCGACTTTCATCACACTGGAATATTTTCCATTCGTGCACAAGCCTGAATGGCCGAAGCATGTTCTTGTAACACAGGAACAATTTATATGCAGGTTTATGACCAAAGAAACATATCGTTATACGCTCAGTGATGGGATTGAACTTAGAAATTGATGAAGCCTAGTACGTCATTGAGATTTTTAATTAGCATCAACCGGACAAGAGTTTTGTATTCAGTATTATTCATATTAAGGACCACAGTAGAGCTTACTAGCTTTAACAGCTATTCTCATAAACTATCACGCTGTTGGTCATGGTGGTTTCTTTTTGGTTTCTCTTTTCGTTTTACAGTAATACGACCTCTTGACAAGCCAAAGAAAAAACGTCAGGTCTGGTTTAGCTGCCTGAAATGGGCGAGATAGCCCTGCTAAAGTTTTTGTTAAGCCATGACATTCTTCACCTTGTTTTTGCCTTTTTGTTATCAAAATTTAATACAGCCGTCGGTGTTTTAGATAATTTTCCGTCTCATATACATAATTTGCATTTCAAAAGGTCCTAAAATTATCCGGCTATTAAAAATTGTTTTAAAAGACATGAAAAGAGCAAAGATTTTTCCTCTAGCTTATCTAAGTGTAGTGCCGGCTTTCTCTGATGCTTTTGTTGATTATTGGCCATAAAGACGATCCTCAATTAAACTGATTATATTTGGAGAAGTAAAAGAAGGAATGGTTTTTTTTCGATTATTTAAAGGGTTGAATATGCGAATTTTATTTTTCCAACAAAATAAAAATAGCGAGTAAAGGAACTGCTAGATGTAAATATGCAAGACACCCATAGGTAAAACCGCTGTTAGAAATGAATATTTTTATTTAATCTTCTTTGGAACACGGAGGGGTACCAAGACAAACACGGCAAAAGAAAATGAAATCCTCAGTTTCTTATGCTATAAGGTGTGCGACATAAAAATAAGTAAATTAATAACGTCCTCCTGTAGAGCTCAATTTTATTGACGCTCCTTTTGTTCGTGCTAATTTGTGTCCGGTAGTTGATTTTCATTATTGATTCTGTTCAAAAGTTTCTCGGCGGAAATATAGACTGAGGTTGATTATTCCAAACAATACGCTTGCGTCAGTAAGTTCATTTATCACAACTTACAGCCCGAAAACACACGAAAGAACGATAGCTATTTTTAAACATAAGATTCACTGTTTAACTTAAACCAAAACTGAACCTGCAAAATCACACGCACAATAAAACTACACGCAAGAATACATTGAGTGCCCTTCGAGTGGTGAGCAGAAAGTGTATTAATGTTACGTTTTTCATTTCAAATCAGGATAGCACAATATTTTCTTACTTTAATTAATAATTTTCTTCAAAGAGAAATTTTATTACAAATTTGGTTGAATTTTTTTTCCCCCGAATCGCAATTAGTAACGACGAAACAAATGAGACTAGCTACAGAAAAGATAAGTCTCTTTAAGGGACATTTAAGACGTTTTTATAATTATAAGGCAGCAAATTGAAACAAGTTGTATCCTCTTATTTTTCTATCGCCATATTTCCGTACTCTTTTAAAAGCTGTTATCTCTAATTTGACACCAAGTGCCCGACTTTGGAAACTCACTGTCACCAATACTTATGAAAAATTGACAAAATCACTTTGTATTCGTTTTTTGACAAGTTTTTTCTAACTGACTTGACGTTTTGCCTTCTCAGTACAGGATAATCTCAGCTTTCACACGCGGATAATTTTCAATCAGGTTGGTTGCCGTCTTTTCGCTTTCTCTTATTCCTTACCTTATTTCATTCTGTGTGTATTTTTTACTAAGTCTGTTTACTGTGTCTCAATTCTGTTGCGCTTATTCGCAGCTTTTCCGTAACTTAGCATATTTAAGAAAGCCCACTCAGTTCATTTCTCTAATATACGGCGACTCCAAGCGACGATTTAGAATTAGATGCCTACCTAAATCTGGTTTGTTCATTTCTATGGTGTTTTTCAGTACATTTTGTCAAAGAAAGTTACTTCATTTGCTTCTGTTTCTTTACATTACCTCTCCGGTGGTGTTGACAGTTTTCTGTAGCAGCTGTCACCAGCTCATGTTCTGGCTCGTAACGTTCTGTACTGTACGTTTGAATTTGCTTTTGTTTTTGTTTTTGTTTTTTTTTTTTTTCTGGGGGGGGCTCCGTTTGAATTTTCAAGAGATGAAATCAACATCAACAGTTCAGTTTTGTTAAGGTCAGAAATTTCCTCGCACTTGTGAAGGTAAGAAAATCAGTCGATGTAAGTAAGATCCAGCTCTATATGTAAAAACGCTGAGATTAGTTGCCTCCCGTAGAACGATCACGAATAATTATTTTGCCGTCCAGTTTGTTGCTGGGATTACAAGAGGTGTCTAAGTTTTAATCATCGATTTGGTTAGCGCGTTTACTCAGCATAATTAGACATCCTTGATTGAAATTTTCCTCCATTCCCCTCCCTTCCACAGGTTTCGTCATCACTACGCCCAAGAAAACATAACAATAACCGGCCATTTTGGATTTTTGTCTGAGGAATACTCGGGCAGGGAAATTACATTATTATAGTGATATTATCGTTTTTTAAAAGCTCCGTTTTCGAACTGTTTTTCCGCCACTGACGCTAAAACTAGATTAGTGTGGACGGTAGAAATGACGCTGTGTTTTCACATTTCTCCGATGAAGAGTGAACAGAGCGAAAGCGGACGTTGAAAATATAAACTTGAGCCGCTTTTCATTGGTCATTGTCTATCTTTCTGTTTTTAGAGACTATGGTTAGTATTAGGAAGGGATATATATTTACCTCTTAAATTTTAACTGAGTTTTCTACTAACACGCGAAGAATTAAGTTCACCATTCATAAGTTAGAAAGTTCAAAGATGATCTTCATTAATTTAACACGTTAAGTGTAACTGAGCAATGTAGTGATCCAGTCATATGTACTTGTTTTGTTTCCCAGCAGCGCACAAAGCAAAACAACGTGATAGCAATGATTTTAATATTGCCAGCTTGCATTCTATTGGCTGCGACTACCTACACCATGACGTCAGCAGCCGTTATAACTGCTACTGACGGTAAGAATGAATAGTATTAAAGGCAAGATATAGTTACCCCCCGCTCGCGTGCCATCGTTCCATGCATACTAGACAATATTCTCAAGGTTATCCTTCAGAAGTTATTTTTGGATGTGGTATTCAGTCCTCCCGCGGATAAAGAGACCACTCGCGTTTCAGCGAGGAAAGTACTCTTCACTTGGGCAAAGCTCTTGTCACAGTGGCTTTTTGTTGCTCTCTTGGATTTCTGAAGTTGGGAGGAATTTCAAAGTAACCTGAGTTGAATAATCTTAAGAATAAGATCTATAAATGAAAAAGAGCATTATTTTTTAAAAAAGAATTGTAGGCTAATATAGTTTTCAGGCAGTAAAAAAAACAAAACAAAACAAAAGCAAAAAAAAGTCTTCACAAAAGATCTTGAAGCTTTCACTTTCGTGGCTAAAATTGTTTTACGGTAATATTATTTACGCCTAACGGCTTAATTTTTGGTCCGTTTTCCGGCTAATGGCCAACTACATGGAGACTCTCCTTTATCAACTGGTACAAGTTCAGGCTGGGTTATGTATCTCCATAGTACAAAAACGACTGTTCCCATCATCCAAGTAACACAAGAAGATTGATAAACTGTGTATTCGAGTCGTTATTTCGTATACAAAAAGAAATAATTATAATTGTCAACGAATATTACTTCCCAAGAAACACATTGGTTTATCAAAACGTTTTTCAAACTACTGATAACCGCTATGCATCTGGGCAGAGCGAGTTAGACTTTTCACAGTGTTTTCAAGTTTGAAGAATTATTTCATTATAATATTAAGGCTAACGGAATCCTTCCCGTTTTTTAAAGGACCTTAGTCAAGGTATTTTGAGTTGTTTTTACCATTACTTTTAAATTGAAGGAAAGTTAACCTGAAAAAAATACTTTATTGAGAAGGAAAAACACCAAAGAGATACGATAATAATAACCCATAAAGCGAATGATACACGATTCAACATCCATTCAACGTTTGTACGTTGTTGTGACTGAAACGTTGTTACGAAAACGATTGGCTGAAGCCTTCAACAAGCGACAACTTGTTGAACGGAATAAAGCCAAGCTCTATTTTCGTCAGTTCAACAACTTTCAACATGTTGAACGACATATTGCATCGTTCAGCATCACATGATACACTGTTCAACATTTGTTGAACAGAAGATGCAGTGTTTGTTGCTCAAAAAATGTTGCAGGAAGCGTGTATCATTCGTTTGAAGGAACAAGGATGGTGAAGATTGGCATGGATTACAAACGACGAACTTGAAAAATTTAGGCCAAACATTTCAAGATAAGCAAATCGCGACAACTAAAGAGATCTTATTTCGCAGGTTTTTGTGTGCACGAGGGTGAAAAATTCATTCCTGGAGCGCAGGTGGTCCTTCAGGATTGTCAGTACAAATGCAAGTGCGTTGCAAGTGAAGGTTATTCGTTCTTCATGTGTGAGCCTTTATGTGAGGAGTATTACGACTTCACGTGTGCTGACGGACAGGAACCCATCATGGAGCTGGAGGAGACTTCTGTCAACGAATGCAAGTGCCTCAAGTACTACTGCCCGAAAAGACTGTCTGTGGCCAACTTTATAGAGTAAGTGGTGTCTCACGATACTTTCTTTCTCCTTTTTCTTTTGCTCTCGTCGAGTAGCGTTTTTTAGTGATGTTTCCTGATTGTCGTTTGCAGAAAACATAACATACTCCTCCGTAATTAAAAGAAACGTTGTTCTGATCATAACCTTAATAACCTTAATATAAATCTCTAGATCTTTTCTTTAGACCTGACCTGAAGATATAGATGGAACTTCGGTTCCAAGTAAAATAAGATTGATTTTACTTACTTTGAAGAGCCAAGCAAAGGCACATATCTATCCTATGAGTAATAAATGTATCTATCTATTCTTTGAGTAGTAAATGTGCTTAATGAAATGCAACACATTGCAGCTTTTGTTAACTGCTTAACTTTTTCATCCTAGTTTTGGAATAGATGAAGATGGATTCTTTGTACCGGAGTTGTACGAGGAAGGTGATACTCAATATGTTGAGTAAACCGTCATGAATTGTCCCCGAGTAACGCTGAGCATTTTACGTAGGTATGTACGTTTTCTGTTCCATTGGGCACCAGCTGTAACTGTAGAGATAATGTGATAATCGTGAGCTAACAAGAAAATACGACGTTTCCAAAAATAGAGAACAAGAATCTGAAATGTATAACATATGTAACAAATTTTCATAGAAGATTCATCTATTGATAATTTTACTTCGATCACTGATCAGTAACGCTGAGGACCAAAGGATGCTGGAATTCTACTACAGTGAAACCCTGCCTCACAATCACCTCATTTATACCGTCACCTCGTTATTATGGCAGCTCTTTTTGTCCCAGCAACACGCCCATATATTTTATAAATTTTAATAATAATATCGCCAAGGGCCACATTCTGATTGAATACAAACCTATATGCGTATTGGCCGAGCGATAGCGAGGTCATGATACAATAGGCCGAGGTTTGAGGTTTTCCCGTAACGACCGAATGGTCAAGGTTATTAAGTTGTTTGTTATATGGCACACAAAAATAAAGCACAAAAGCCAAAGCTAGCGCAGCGGAAGTGATCACTTTACATCCGATAGTGCGCGCGCAAGTCCGTAATCGGCCCGTGGGCATTCAGGAGAATAATGCCCTTCAATTCAGTGACAATAAGCCAACCAGAGCACGCATTACATTGTCTACAAACACAAGCCATATAATAAGAACGGTTAAAAATTGTCAGTAGAGCGGCAGGTGTGATATATCTGTAATTAAAGACGTCTCTCAATTCAGACCAGTCATGAGAGTTCACCCTAACCCGTCAATTTACGACCAAATTTCACTGTACTCAAAAGAAAACTATTTGTAAGCTCTAAGAAGATTCCGTTAATGTACTCTTACCAGTCTAACTTGACTGATTATAATTTCTTCCTTGTTTTATTTCAGACAAGGGACATTCAGAGAGGGATGTTATCTCCTCACAGGAAATTGAAATGAAACCTATCTATTTTATTAATAAGGCCAATGTATGCCCTTTCGTTTCTGACACGAGTATATCACTGCTGTTGTTTTTCAGTGTTGTTTATGCTGCTGCTGAAAGTTATTAAACATTAAAAGTCCTGTAGAGAGTCAAAAGCACAAACATGTCTCGTCACTTGTCAGCTGTGAAATCATGTAACTTATCTTTACGCCGTCACTCGCTGCTTTACTGACCTTTACTCCTACTTGCGTGAAAATTAGACGAAAAAATGCACTTCCATCCCTCTACGAAGGAGGAGCTTGAAGGACAACATAGAATAATGATTATGGGGGAAGAGGCGCGAGGGATTTTGGGCTAACGAAATATCTTAATAAAAACTGTGCAGAGATTTAGCATCCTTTATTAGTTACATCATTTTCTCTAGCGTCCTCTGTGATTTGCCGTATTCTAAATGGTATTTTTCTAGGTTTAAATTGGACTGATCTCAATTTAAAAACACTAGACAAGTCATACTATGAAAAGGTTGGGTACTTTGTCGCAAAAGTTTATATAGGTTGTTTACCATATGGAAGGAGAAACCGGCTCGTCAAAGATTTTTACAAATAAATAAATAATTTACGCAAAAAAACCCTGATGATAAATTCCATTCAGATTAGCCATTTACAATTTATTCAAAGACCCAAATTTACCGAAAGAGACTAGCTCGCTAAAACGACATCATCTGGATCATAATTTCAAGAATGCGTGAAAGAATTGCAAATGGTAGGCACATTTTCCATTCTGATATTTTTTTGGCGCATTTTGAACTACCTTTGAAGACGTTATGTTTATTTCAAGGAACCCTTTGAATAATTAATAAATCTCAATCTTAAGTTTAAACAAAGGAAATTATGACTGTAACGATGTTTTGATATCTGATCTTAATTAACATAGATTTTTACGATTATATTTCTCCTTTTTTTTCATTCAGATTTAGAAGATACATCAAACGCGAAAGATTGTGTTTGACCACATTTCCAAACACCTCAAAGTTAATCAAAAATACACCTGTACGCTGCGTAGCGTCGTATTTTCAACTCTCTTCTCGGTGATTACAAGAAACCCCCCTTCAGTCCTTAAGGAAATAAATGTGAGGGCGGGACAATTCATCAATCCTGCTTAACAAACGAAAAGCATTAAAGAAAGAAAATAATTTGATATAATGAGAACTTATATGACAATGACAGCTACGTGCTTAGAAATATTACTAAGAACAAACTCTACATTTCTTAACTCTACGGCTAAACTCAACTAAATGGTCCTTCGAAGTTTTAACTTTTGCAATGAAACTGATAATTGCGCTAAAGGGTTTTGGTTTATTGTTTTAGCATGCGTGCTCCATATATATAGCAAGAAGTATTTTAAGATATTTTTTTTTTTTTTTTTTAAATTAACTATTAGAAATTGAAATAGATTCAAAATTTGTATACACAACATTTGTCAAGACTCCCCAAGAGGTCATTTACGAATAAATATCGCCGATATCCTTTTTGCAACCTGGGTGATAAGTTTGAATGAAAAAGTAATATAAACTTCCAGCTGTTATCTTTCCTTTTCATAGCTTGAGGTACGAAGCGAGTGGTGAGATCGTTTGGGGTTATCCTTAACATAAGAATGAGCTATCACGCAACATTGAAATGGAGACGACGAACTTAAAAGACGTCAAATAAGACGAAAAACCTGAGTTTTTGTGTACGCTGCAAACAGAGAAATGATTGAATCAGGCTTTCAAACATTTTTTTTTTAAGTATTAGGATACCCAAAATAAATTCCTTATAATCATAATCAAATTTTAATTTAAAATTATCAGCAGCACATTAAACTCGCGTGTTTTGAGTTTAACTGGAACTCTCTAGAAGACAAACGACGAATAGCGAATAGAAACCCAGAATGCTTCAGAATTAACGTGTTCACATGACAGGGAAATTATGCAAAAAAACGCTATCGTATCTGATAACTTGCGTAAAGCGCATTTGCCGCATAAAATAGCTTTAAAAACCAGATAGACACTAATGATAGATCAAAACACCCGGCACAATGTTTTAATCTTCGCTTCACATGATGTTACAACTCACGGCGGTCCACTGCGGGGAATGACGGACAGAGGGGTTTAGTAAAAACCTATTTAACGCTAGCGTGCTAAGGACAATGCTCTCTTGTTTCTTGTTCACTGTTTAAGAAGGGAGATATTTTACCAGGTAAGCGAATACAGTTCTTGATTTGAATATTTACAATTTCACTTACTTAAGAGGAACGTCTATAATCAAAAGTCAACTTCCCAAAACACGGCACATGTCACGAAAAAATGAATGAACACAATGCCGAATAACATAATTATGTATCAGTGCTATCGGCTTTGCATCGTCGAGAACCACGTAATATTCTTTGTAGAATTGAAAGCAAACGAATGTAAAAAGTAACAAGTTTTCACAATATTGGAAAACGTAATTGGAACACTGACTGTATGTATTAAAAAATAATATCTAAATTGAACCGTGTACCGCGTACTAGAAACACCAGCAAAGAGCGGAGTCATTTTGGTCAGTAGTTAAAGTATCTATAAACTATCACCGCCGCAAGATTAAGCGTTATTTCTTTCTTCGAATTTCTAATTTTAATGCGCCAACGTTCTTATTCTGACTCTGAATACTGCGAGTATGTTCTTGATTCCTGAGGTTTCTGGTTTTGTCGATACCGAGAGCCGTGGAAGTACTGGGTGAAAAGATAAGCTTGAGCCGGCAATAAAGTCCTTACAAACTACCTTCAAACGTTATTTCAAAAGACACAAAATGCCACAAGACTATAGATTCCACGTGTTTGACGGCCTCACAAGGGTTGCAGAGAGCAAGGAAAATGATCATTTATGAATACATTACCATACATACTCACACTTGCTTCAGGCCCCACAGTAAAACACACTACGCCAAACAAATTTGAAAATGCGCTGAAAACGCATCAATTGTTTTCCGACATACCACGCCGGAGGAATTTAGAAACTCAACAATAACCGGTCATTCTGGATTTTTGTTTGAGGAAAACTCGGGCATGGAAATCACGTGATTATCGTGATGTCATCGTTTTCGAAAAGCTGCGTTTTCAAAATGGTTTCCGTCCGCACTGAAGCGCGAAGTCGGAAAGCTCGTTTTCGTGACGGATTAATCAAAGTCGTAGGCCTAACCATAGAGATAAGGCTACGTTTACAAATTTCGCCGACGAAGTGTGGAAGAGGCCTTTTAGGAACAACTTACAAAGGAAAAAAGATCAAACAAAAAATGTATCTTTAAGGGAGATCTCGAGCTTAGCCTTATGTTTAAGACTTCGCAAAAAGTACAGGAATGGTACAAAAAATACATATTTGAATTATGTATGACTTTTATAGACAAAATTAAACTTTTAATTTGATTTAAAGGTGCAATTTCAAGTTGGGTTTGAATAAGTTATAGTTCTCGTCGTCCACTAGTAGTGCATGACCATGTGCTCGGGTGCGTACCTCGGGAAATCAAGAAAGAAAGATGATTAAATATACATTCATAATAAACTGGCTGATTTGACATTCTCTGACTCTCCCATTAAACTCATCTTAAGATGAGAGTATGTAAACACAGTTGTGACGTTTTAGATATCAAGAGTATTTTTGACAACGACTACATCTCGGGTTTAATAACGAATTCTCCCAGAACCCCCCCTCCCTGTTGTTTAGCTGAGGCTATTTAAACATGTAAAAATGATCTATTGCTTAAATGTAAATAAGGAAAACAAATCCACCATCGTTCTAGAGAAAATATGTTTTTTAAAACACAGAAACAAACGGTGTTTACATACATTTTTGTTCTCTCATCTTAACACACCTAACGACCAATGAGAGCGCGCGTAATATCTTGAATATACACAATATATCAGGTGGTTATAACGGCTTATGCCCCACTTAAAGTAGACTACAGGGAACTCCTCTTTCGTTTAGTTCGTCGTGTGTGATCGCCAGAAAAATGACCGCGCAAACTCTCAGGGACAAGAAGCATGCGAAAGTCCCCAGGATATCATCACGCGGCCAGTTTTTCCTGGCGGTTTATTTGCGGTCCCGCTTGACGTACTAAGCGAAAGAGGGAATACTCGTAGTCTGCACCTAAATGAGCAGACCGTACTAAGCGTTTAAATGATCTAGCCAAAGTGAATACGAATGCCACTTACAATGCTACCTTGTACGAGGAGCTTAGCAATTCAAAACCGAACCTTTCCCTAACAGGATTGGCAAACAATGGTAAGCTCCGGGAATACAATACAAATACAATAGCACAATTTGACCCGCCCAGTAGACCTTTTCATTACCCTTTATCCTTTACCTAGCTATATTACCGGCCATCTCCACCCTTTGGAGTAAAAACAACTGACCTTGTGACCATTGTTTTATATCCTTGTTTTGTTCAGATTGGTCGATATTCATTTAAGGTAGAATGACGTTCATTGGTGTGATCGCAGCTTTTACCCTTGCGGTAGCGGTAATGGGAAATCCAAAACCAGAAAATGATGTCAGAGCTGAGATAGGAACGAGCCCAACAACAGTAGGTGAGGAATCATGGCACTTGAATGAGGCGGGGATTATGAGTCGAGACATTTAGGGACTGCGAAAAGACCTGGGTACGGCACTCGCGCCAACCCCTTCTCGTTCATATCGCCCTTTCCGTCCGTGTTCTATAATAGACCCTTGTCCAAAGACAAGCTTCCAGCAGTCTAGGCCTAATAATATAGATTTAGGAAAGCCTAAGTGCGGAGCTCCGTGGCCGGGTTGTTCACAACCCGATAAAGCTAACCCAGGCGAGAATTTTGATTTGAGTTTTTAAGTTTTCAGTATATTGTTTGGCCTTCTTGAAATACACAAAACAAAAGCAGTGAACAATTTTTGATCCCAGGTTAGCGTAACCGGCTTCCGAACAATCAAGCCCTGTTTACAACAAGTTAACCTGACATCAGCCCGCGATCCAATCGAAAACCAGCACTTGGTTCAAAAAAACCACGCGACCTCCATTAGCTCTAAACTTAAGCCCGCGATATGGTCATGCGATACTGGTCAGCGGGTACCCATAAAGAATAAATGAAAGACTTTATTTAAGTGTCAATATCACTTAGCTTAAAGAACACTAAGAAAATTGACAGGTATCAATTGACCATCACATGGATTTCCAATATTAAAAAACGACGCTATAAACCAAGGCTGCACGTCTCGGTCAACCTATGAGCTGGAGAATGGTCCGCTTGGCTGCCATCTTACGCGACTCCACCGTCTTCACCGCCGTCGTGTGTACGGACGCCCAAGAGTAATACCGTTAACCATGATAACCATTAGAAAATCAATTTATGGGGTTTCTTTATTCATATATGAGTATGGGGCTTCGCTCGAAGGCCCCTCGGGCCGCCGGAGCTCCGCTACGAATGATGCAAGAAACCACAAGCAAAAATACTGCCAATATACGTAGGATTTGTAAAAGATCTAATTAGCCAAAAATAGAAATATAATGAAACCTGCCCTTAAAACAAAGTTAACGGATCAAAGTTAACCACTGAGAGCATAAACTTTTAAAGAACTATGGTCAGCCTTTAATTTTCCGTAAACTGAACACGCTAAGCTTGTTGAATACAAATAATAGTTCTTCGGCAAAGTTTCAAAACCCAGTAAAGTTAAGGAAACCCACGGACCTCTCATCTCAACGTCCAGAATGGGAAAACTTCTTCAGGTAATAGGCCCAACCTCGTTCCCAGGGACTTATCCCTGGCTTGTGGGTTGTGCAGGAAAGCCAGGAAAAAGTCCCTGGGAACGAGGTTCGTAATAGGCCATTTGCGAGCAAGTCGCAGTTAAACGGAACAAAAATCCCGTTTCGTATAGTTTTAGCTACGTTGTCTGATAGCAGTAAAGATAGAACTTTATATCGAGATTATTTACATCGTATTGCAATTTCTAAGATACGGTATTGGGAAAATCCCATATAGGAGTTAAAAAAGCGTTTTGCGACCTCTCTGTTCCGCCTCAAGAAGGTCCAGGAACTTATAATAACGGCTAAACCTAAAAGAAACTGATAATACATTTTACCTGTGTTTGCACAATTTCTCCAAGCTTTGAAATTTATTTGCTCAAGTTCCCATGGGAAATTAATTTTGGTGTTATTTTAGGCAACTCAGTCATATCCTAAACTTAAGAAAATGTAAAAAGAAAATATGTAAAAGAACTGTAAAATATCTCAAATTATTCTGGTACAAGGTTTTGTCCACTAAAAGCTGGATTGCTCGATATTCTATCGGATTTCGTCTTAAACTCCATCCTATAGACAGCAAAGTATATTTTTGGTTTTTACTCAGCTGTGGAATGTGATTTGGTGTGTCCTGCCAAATATTGTGACCCCAAACATTATACACCAAAAATGGTTCCTTCGAAAACCTACCCAGAGTGCAGCTGCGTAGAATGCGAGGAAAAACCCACTGAAAAAACCAAGCCTTGGTAAGTGAAAGAAATACAGGTCTAAATGAAGTCTAATCCCGGGGAAACTCCCATAAAACAGGTTTAGGTGCCTGGTCTTATTTTTAGGAGTTAAAAAAGCATCGTGTTACTTCTTTAAAAGATATTCCGCCCGAAAAGGTCGACAGCAGGAGCTTTTGTGGTACCGTTTTAGGGAATTGAGCCGAAAAAAATATGACAGGATTAATAAATACCTGCATTTAAGCCCTCGAACACAGATCTCGGGCTAATATTTGTTTTCTAAAAAGGAATGAAAATCTCTGCGGAGATCGGGCCTTCGGGGGGAAACTCTATTCGCTTGGTAAAAATCTAATAACCTAGTTGTTGAAGTAGAAGAACGATCTTAAGCATAGCCTGTCCTCAGACCCTCTATTTTGTTTAAACTGGAACTGATCGAAACCGTAGGCAAAATATTCACCGTGGGGGACGTGAACGAGACAAAATGCAAAGAGACTGGGAAAGAGAAATATAGAAAGAAAAATTACTTTTCGCACGCTTCGCAGTAGTTTTCGCAGTCCGCAAAAGAAAAATAACTCGCTTGCAACAAAAAAAAAAAGACATCTGTGGACAGTGTTTCCTTACAAACTGCTTTCTAAGACATTTTTGTTGTGTTATGTTTTTAGGTGGTCATGGCGGTAAACATATCTCAGTATGTGTGTAAGTTCATAACCGTTCGTCCTTAGATTTCTAAGTACTTTAGTCCAGTCTTTTAAATAAGACACTGACTCTCTTTTTTGATTGACTCAGGCAGATATTGTCGTCTCAAATGTAGCTGCTCGAAGTGAAACCAAAAGTGACCTCGACTTCAATTTGCATTTCAGTTCAGCATGTAGAATGGATTCATTAATAAAAGCATAAAAATGATAACAAATTGCAATAGTCTACCATTACTCTTGCGTTAAGATATCTGTGTCTAAACGCTCCCTCTTACAAGGCCAGGGTCGGCTTAGGCCCTATATTTATATTCTCGGGTACCCGAGACAGCCCTCCCCACGACGGTTTTTCTTTATAATCTGCCGGTGATATAAAGACGTCACTTAAAAATGAAGTCGGTACTTGCGTTTGGTCAATGAGGTTCCTGTGGGGGTTTGAATTCGCGGCAAATTCAAACTAAAAACAGCTTGGTCTGTAAAAACGCCATGACAGGGATATGTGGTAGTTGCACGCTCCATGTGATGAGCTCCTGCTCGGGAACATTCATATAAACGGTTGTTTGAATTTTTCAGCGGCACAGTAAAAGGTTAACTCGGTGTAACTCGGTGGGAGGGTTGTCTCGAGTACCCGAGACCATATGAATAGGCCCTTAGCCCTGGGCTTCCTCTCCTTTACCCTCCCCTTCTTGACATGAGATCTTGGAACTTTCTCTTTCTTGGGTAAATTTTTTTCACGAAACATTTTTCAATTTTTATGTCTCACGGCTAAATTTCTGGACCATTTTACGGCTAACGGCTAAGTCCCCCATGTAGAACCTTTTTTTCAAGTTCTAAAAATCTCTGTCTTCTCGTCTCCTTTTTGGACTTACTTTACTTTAGTGTCAAAAATATATTCTCCATGATGATTTTAATAAGTACCCTTACGTACGTCACTGCTATACTTCGCTATACTATCCCAGGTAATTAAGCACGCAGAGATGAAACTGAATTCACATTCACATTCACATCCCATACATTCATTTAATCAAGATCTCTTAGGTTTCTAGTTACAACCAAGAGTTTCAGAGTTTCAGACTAAAGAGTTTTAGAGTTTCAGACTTATGAGTATACTTCGAAAACGCAAAGAAACACTGGTGGCATTATAGTAAATACTTCAAACATTTCACTCTAATTCTACAACAAAAGAAACAATATATTTTCTACATGAGATCTAATTT
>Ga0126337_10001164_pt1 | contig 15369 bp, 4 predicted proteins | sample DipCmetagenome_FD_92527 | JGI IMG/M metagenome (GOLD analysis project Ga0126337, IMG submission 92527) | Coral microbial communities from La Bocana,Puerto Morelos, Mexico - Diploria C A metagenome | ecosystem: Host-associated > Invertebrates > Cnidaria > Coral | place: La Bocana,Puerto Morelos... | reverse complement strand
TTAGTCACGTTTTAGTGGGTGGAAATTGCTGTTCAGGCCATCTAAACACAACTAAATGGGATTACTAAGACCTTTTCAGCCGTTAAGTTAACAAGCAATATAGTAAATCTATAGAAATACAGCAAATAGATCTCAGTTCATACGAAATAACAGATTGTCATCAGAACTGAGGTGATAAGGTTACTCTTAATGACGTAATCGAATTATTATGGAACTTAAGGAAACCGGGATAAATAATCCCTCGACGGTTTGGACGAATTCGAGTTCGGGTAGACTTCGAGCTGGACTACGAGTTGACGATCTAGTTACCAAGACCTGCGATTAATCCCCATCAAACAATTCTTTTCCAACCTAGACTCTATCCGTAAGCTCAGTTTTTTTTAATTTAAAAATGGTGGAACACTTTATCCCGATGACCTGAACATCCACGGAAAAACGTATTGTTGCCTTTTATTATGTTATTTGATTATCTTGTTTCACCCGTTTAAGTCTGTGCTGTGCCACTCGAACGGACGAATCCGCAATAAAGCTACGTACAGAAAAAAAATCCCACAAACGGCAAGTCTTCCTTCAGTCTCCTCTGAAATACCGTTTTGATCCATGACGAAAAGAAGACTTACATTGTATCACCACGTGCATCTTTCTGATTATCATCTTTCTTCGGCGATAAAGTTATCTCTATAATTGTTTCCTCTCTGAAAACAGGGGTATCTTTCACCATTAATTCTAAAATACGTCTTTCAACTCATGGCAAGTTTTAATAAAGAAAATTATACCTACCTTTCCATTGCCCAACCTCGTTCCCAGGGTCTGGGAACGACGTTGTCCATTGCCAATTCTGGCCAGCAAGCAGGCTGGTGACAGGACCTCAGACCATACCACGTTATACCGGTCTGTTATTCAGGAAATGTGTCATTTATTTTACAAGATGACCACGTGGACAGCGTTATATGTTAGAGTCTCGCATCATGCGTCACGCCACTTGACTTTGTTAACAGAGATCGTTGGCTCATGATTAGCATATGATCATGTAATTAGCATATAACTCCCTTCTCCTCCATTTTTACTTTTTCCTTTTTTTTTTTGCTATCAGTATATTTGTTTTTTGCATTTTTATAACAATATCAGATATCTAACTCGATCTTCAACTCGAAGTCCAACTCGAACTCAAACTCGACGGCAAACTCGATGGTTCGGGATTCCCAAGGAAACCACGACGAAGTACGCGAACGACGGAGGCTATTTACTCATGCAGCTTGAGGAAGTTCTGAGACAAATAGGCGCACTGAACAGATCTAAACAAGTGCAACATTGGACGATAAAATTAATAGTCCATTATTTCACAAGGCCTTGTCATCGGGGTCGCCGTGCTCATTACAAAAGCTCCCTACTGTAATGTTGCTACGGTAAAGTTTTACTACTTGAAGTAGTTATGCAAAGCCATCATCCTCACCTGTGTTTTTGTATTTTTTTTCCACGTAATGCAATCTGAAGACAGCGATGGGTATCTGTCATTGTTTAAAGAAATTTCGGTAGTTGCATTACCGGCGTAAGCTCCTCAACTGATACGGCAGGCTACGACTATTTCTCCCAGCGTCCGATCGCGCACTAAACGTAATTACAGTATTTAAAAAGCTTTAAAAGAAACGTCGTTCATAACAACTTACATTGATGTTTCGCTGACAAACTCGTACAAAACAAGAGCTTCTTATCAACAATCCATTCCTCTGAAAGTAGTTAAATGCATTTCAGGCCAAAATCCGTCACGCTAGTGAGGAACGGAAATATATAAATTACCCTGATAAAACGATCAATCTGATTGGATCTGGCATAGAACGATCGCTGTTATCTCGCGTACTGATCTCTTTGACACTCGATATAGACCACCAAGGCAACAAGCAAAAAAGACAATCTAATTATAGCTAAAGTCAAGGTTGCAGATGGTTCAAATCCATAGATTATCATTTAACAGCTTTAATTAAGCCAATGAATGGTTTAAACTGTCACACCGTCGAACAAATAAGGTAAATAATCCAAGGTGTAATACTTAATTAATTGATTTATAACCAACCTTGCCAAGGTTGGGTCTATGTGGATTTTTATTCGCTCGTTATTCTGAGAGATGTTTGTTTGTCCTATTAAAATTCATAGAGCTTTGTGTGGAGACGCCATTTTGGTGTGACCAAAATGGCGGCCGTAACTTAACATAAACATCTGTTATTGGGTTTTGCAATTAAAATACACAGTTACCACTCTAGAAAGCAGATACACATCGAAATGCTAATTACAATAATGCAAGGGGCCCTTACAGGTAGCAAAAACTAGCGATAATTCATCTTCCAGTTTTAAGCCAACGAGCCGTCGATTTAATGCCACGAAAAAAAAATGAAACGTGCTCTTTCACTAAACAAAGAACCCCGTCGAGCTGAGCTTTGCAAAACGTCAAGTTCCCAGAGTCTTACATTTGATTACACTAAAACCTGATAACGTCCAAGTCTTGAATTGAATATGACAAAGTGATGCGAGAAGGTGGCAGCACCCATTCAGCGATTGCTTATCGATGTTTACAACACAAAGCAAAATACTTAAGAACATGCCCCGCCACAGGTTTTAAGCTCTTGAAGGTCAAAGATGATGCAGTTCTCGGTATTAAGAAATGTGTGGATGTTTCGTGATCCTTCCATGCCGTATATGCGAGCGCTAATTGGTCAACCGCTAAAGCAAATTTGTCATTTGACGCTGTATGACGTATCATCTTACAGAAGAAGCTCAGGGCTATCTAATCAGTGTATGTTTATTACGCTCTGCCTTAAGCTTACGAGTTTACGTCGTCTTCGTTGAAATAAGTATGTTCCTATTACAATCTTGCTCAAGAAAATCGGCCTTCATAGCTTCTTACAGAAAGAAAGAGGGGTTTCAATCTTACATTGTAATTTGATAAAGAAAAAGAATAAAGTATTGATTTTTAAAATAAATACATTAGAGTTATCAAGAGATCGCTGCATATATTCATTTTATTTATATTAGAAATCGATAAAGTCATTATTGCTTCTGGAAAAGAATATAGATCACTGTGTGCATTTAATAGCGTCATAACGAAGCGAAATGCACCCTATTGGTCTTTTTTAAAAAAGGTGTATGTATGATAGCTTTCTAGCTCAAGTCAACATTTCAAACCAAAGTGGGACGTAAATTGATAGCAGCATTTTTTTTTAATCTGAAAAAGCTGTATATATTTTTTTAGTGTTTTTTTAACATTTTATTTATTAATATTATTAGTTTTTATGGATATCCAGTCCAGCAACGGCAAAAACGAACATAACACCTTGATTTGATTTAGTGATCCTTCGCGTCTCGTGTGATACTACCGAACCTCTTCCTCGTTTCTATAGAGTTTATCATTCATACAGGAACAAGAAGGCGAAATACACTTAAAGGCGAGCTGTTTCGGAAAATTCAAAGACCACAAAGGTGTCAAGATAAAATATTTCAATTACATATTAAAAATAACCATTTAATCAAAAGCGGATGAAGATGATGATGATACTGATGGTGAAAAGCAGGATCCCTCGAAGAGAAAGACGGGTACCTTTTCCTCTAGAACGTAGTTCCTTCACCTATGTTGATAAGTCCTTTCCATAACATGTAACGACAATGCAAATCTAATTCTGTAAATGCGATGCACAATGCACGCTTATTTGATCACTGAGGCAGTGTGCAAATTCATCAAAACTGGAATTCAAAATGTAATAGCTGTGGTATAGGAAAAAAAAATAATTCAAGAAATCTTGCCGCATTTCGTGCAACCGCGGATACAGGGAACAGGTGGTTCACGGAGATGTGGACGATAAGGGTAACCATAGACTCGGTCCTAGAATTATTTGATCAATGTCTGAACGCGAAAACCACGGAAAATGAAACGGAGATTTTGTCTTAACGACGGAACAAAGTCTCTATGAAACTGAGACAGAGAATATATTTAGTCAGTAGGCCTAATACAAAGTACCATAATCTTATTATGGTTAATTCTTTCTCACGGTAACAATTATTAACTGACTGTGCGATATGTTTTTTTTTATCTCTTATTAATGTCTCAGTCTTAGATCCCAAATGAAATGAAAATCTAAAGGTGGAAAGAGAAAAGGAATGAAAATTACAGTTTTTTTTGGTTCCCAACTGAATAAAAGCCAGCAATACAATAAAAATACACACTGCAGCACAGTTCTTAGAAATAGCTTACTCTAACAGACTATCGCTTTAGGAATGATTTCATGCAACGTTACGTTGAATTGCAGTGGAGGTTTACTTGGGTACAAAACTAAATTGATTTTTTAAAAGAATTTGCTTGGCCTTGGCATATATATATTTTTTTTTTCATTAGGCCAGATTGCTTAGTGGTAGTGAAGACGTTGGACTTAGTAGAATACTTTTGCGAGTTAAAAAAGTGTTAAATCTCAATATGAGGCTTCAGTTTCGCTCCCATACGTGTGCACGATTTAGTGATCTCTAGCCTGTTTTACACATAGATAATCTGGCATTGAACTGCAGACATGCTGAGATTGCTGACGAATTAATGGTACTTACGCCGAGTCCAACAGCAAGAAGGTTTTCTTAGAACACTGCAAAAAAAGCTTATCCTGTTTTCAGTTGTTTTCTGTCTGCGACAACCTGGTTTAAAACAGCCACTGTATTTTACTTTAATATTCATTTCCGGTTTCGTGATAACGCATTAAAATGAAATAGATGTCAAACGGATTTAATTCGTGATAAGAAAAATGACATCGGTATCTTTATACTCAGTAAATGGAATTTCCTTTACAAATACAGTCGCCAAAACTATTCATTTCCATAAATAATAATAAAAATAAAAAAAAACATTAAGCTATTTGTGAAAAGTGGTAATTCTTATTGTCTTATTTGCCCATATTTCAAAGTTGAAAAGTGCACCGATGCGATGTGAACATCCTGTCGAAATGAGATGAAAGACCATTTTTGGAAGACAGTTATCGGTAAGTGTCAAAACCAATTTGAACAAAGAAAAACACATCGAAATCAATTCAGAAGTTAACACTGTAATAGGATTAATAAAAATTGTTTTTCGTTGGATTAGAAGGAGTTATGTCGTTTTATAACTAACTTAAGTTCCATCTTTTTCTTCTTTTCTGTGACACACGAATATGTTCTGTTCCATAACTTAGTTTACTTCAAATTTTAAGGTCGGGAGGCTGATTAGTTTCTTCACTCTATAAGACGTCTATTGATGCGCTTTTTTGCCTTGGTTTATTGAATTTTTTTCATAAAAACACTACTGGAAAGACTGAGAATGAAATCTAGTCCAACGAATTACTGAACTTTTATTTCAAGCCCATTACTTAGGTTGAAAGGATATACTCGAACGAAAAAGTGCTTAAGAAGGATGCGTATCAAAATTTTGATCAATTTATTTCATAACACAGCGACCGATTATTCATAAGTGTGCCTGTCGACTGAAAAATAGCACATACACTTTCAGGCGCACATTAATGTCATGATTACCGAGTTAGCATTATATACATGTCTCAAATGCCATCTAGATTAAAAGACGGTGTTTTTTCTGTTTGTGCTATGTGATAGATAATAAATTTGCAACACAGACTTACACCCCAATTTACACCATTAGGAAACAAAGAGCTTAATACATGCAAATGAAAATGCGAAATGCTGGGCATTTGAAAGAAACTACAGTTATTTACAGCTTGAAGCACTGATATTAAACGTTCTTATTGTCGAGCTTCATTTCGCTGAGATGACATGAGATCGTTATTTACTTGTCGAGCGTTACTGCAGTGCATGTAAGTGTTGCTTGAACATTTTTCACCAAAATAACTTCTTAGCATAAGTAACAGAGGCAGCTCAATTGTTGTTTCTGTCATTTTTTGCCCCTAAAATATATTTTTTGTTTTCGTGACAAATATAATGTCTTTTATCGAGGCATTCGCTTGGTCGAGAATTCGTTTATTTCGCCACGTGAAAACAGTTTTTGTAGGAATCTAGCAAACTTCTCATTTTAATAGAGTTTTAACATTTCTATTGTTAACAAAGGCCTCCATGCAGATATGTTTACTACAGAAGCATGGCTCGTTTCCACTGCCTTTATCTGAGTCACAGGGAACGTTAAATTTGGGTCAAATTTGTCAACCTTCAGAAGCACAAATTTGCAATTCAGTCCACCGTGCACCTGTTCTCTGATAAAGCACGCTGATTCAGCCAATAAGAGCACGCGTTATATCGAAACTTTATTATAACTTGTCATAAAGCCATAAAATGACGTGAGTTTATAATTTTACGATAACTGCAGAAATTCTCGCACGCTCATTGGCTAGTTTTAATTGTTAACAAGCGGACAGACACACGTGAACGAGCGAGAGTAAACAATTTGACAATTTGTTATCGTAAAAGACGAATTGAACCTTAGATTTTCATGCGTCTGTCCTGTTATTGACAATGAATTTCGTCACCACATTGTCAAAGCAGTCTGCATATGTTTTGACGAAATTCATGATCAATAACATGACAGACGCACGAAAAGACTGGCGCTAATTTATTAAGGAATTTATCCAACATTTATCCTGTCGATCGAGAATGGTGAAATTTGAGTTGGCTTGCATGCAAAATGTGGTTACCACGATAATGTTATATGACGTGAAAGTCAGTTTGGTTTTGTTTTTGTAAAAGTCTTGGCGACGGACGAAACGCCGTCCATGATATCAAACACTTTACGTGCCTTTCTGTACGTTATATTTTTTCTCCCATTTTACTACAAGTTGTTTACACCCGTTAAATCTCGCACGTTGCACTGGTGGTCAAAATAACAGAATAAATTGAGTGACGAACAAAGGAAACAGTTAACAGAGAATCTATGCGTAAGTTTGGCCATTAAGAAAACTTACCTAAATTTCGCAATGACTTTACAAGTTAAATAATGCAAAAAATATAGTAGTAAATATTCACTTCAAGTTAAAAGGGAATATAATGCTTGGAAATACACGAGAAAAGCGACTTGTACAAGTGTTAGATGCAGCAAAACAAAATTAATGCCAACTACTGCTTCCATAAAGTGAAAACAATTTTGATTCATTAATTGATGCTTAATCCCCTACCTTCTCTTGCGAAAGGGCTTGCTCATTGATCAGAGATGCACCTTGACAGCAGAAACAGCCAGAAATAGTTCTTTTAGAAAATATATGTAAATAGGTCAGTTCTTCAAACTTTGACCAGGAAGATCGCTTTACTCTTTGCTCTGTTTCCACAAAGGTAGAAGGTCTTTGAAAAGCCCGTATCTGAACGGACGAGACAATCTATAAACACATTGCGCGTGATTACCATAAGTTTTGGCAAAAAGGAGTTTATGTAATTCCTTGAAAACGGAGTGCATAGGCCTATCAGAAAGCCGTCAATGCAATAACAGTGGCTGGGTAAGTAATCATGCGTTCACAGCTGCAACTGTTGTAATGTCGATTATAGCATTTTCCGCATGAAAACAAGAAAAGAAAGAGTATAAATGATGACAAAGAAACGGAAAAATACACAGAAGAAGCCATAGAATAATAAAAAACAACAACAACTGAAAACCAAAGAAAGAAAATGTTTCGTGAAACTTTTTTGATAACCCAATGCAAATCTCTATAATCTCGATTGCCTTTAAAAATTTATCAAAGCACTTAATTATCCAGGTTTAGTCGGCATGACAAAATAAACAGAAAAATCGCTAATCGAAAAAGTGAAATAAGCTTTACTGGATTTGCACATATTAATGGTCAGGAATTGAAAATGGTAATTCATATGTATGACGCAATTTCCCTATGATATATCAATGTTCAAATGCTCTCTACAATACTACGAAAAACCTTTATATAATAATTTAAAACATTGACTCTCCTGCTACATTTTGAGCCATTCACAGCAGGTACACTTAAACACATTCATACTATACTGCGCTTTACCAATGATATTACAATATTGGCATCACGCAAATGCCCAATCATTGGCGAACAAGTTGTGGTTATCTTCAAAGTATAAGCTATTACCAAAGCAACAATACGGCCTATCAAAATACCCTTACTTTTCATTACTATTACTATTTAATTGTGATAGGCATTAGGCAGAGCCGAATCAACCTGTACGTGATCGGTCTTTGAGGTTATTTTCAATCTTTCTGCCATACTGAAATGCACGATAAAGGTAACTAATATCATGTACGCTAATCCCGAATTAACCCTCGGACATACAAGCTAACTCATACCAACACTGTGGTACAAGAGGGGAGGGGTTTAAAGGAACCGGCTTTCTGGATTTTCGTTCCGTTAGGCACAGCTACATAAATTTGCATCGATAGCCCTGAGCTTGCTTTACAAGATGAAACCATAGTTGTTGGTGATGATGCCATATAAAGTAAAATGTCGTCATTTGATCCCTCACCTTAAATCCGCCATCTTGGATTTCACTATTTTCTTAAAAGGTCACGAGATATCGGAAAATAATGCAAAGCCATGCCAGAATGCGTATGCAATGTAAAAATTCGTGAATTTCTGGAAGTTGATGAGAAAAAAATACAAAATTATGTCTAAAAAAGTGATTTTTGAAAACCTAATTTGCGGACACCAATAGCAATGTCAAAAACTCAAAATTTCCTCGAGGATTGAATGAACAGCTACTGAAAGTTTCAGCCCGGTAAAGTACATCGTCCTTTCAAAAATTTGTTCACAGGCACCCCATCCTCTCCTTTTACGTCCGAGGGTTAATAGTTAACCGAAGTAATTTTTCTGGTATAATTTTTATTTTCTTTTTGCACTTCTTATGCTCTTCCTTGTTTGAAATGATTCAAGTTCAAAACTAAAGACAAACAGCAAAAACTAAAACAATTATTCACCTCAGTGTCGGTGAAAGTGGAAGATATTTACCTTGCCCCTTGGCGGCTCGGTAGATATCCACCACTATTCACCTCCACTTTGGTGAATATTAATTATTCAACATTAATTATTATTCTCTCTCTCTTTGTTTTTTTTTTTGTATCTTAGTAAACTAATACTTTGATGTTTCTTCGAAATTATCTATAATTTACTATGTGGCCAAAATACCTCAAAATAGCCAAACTGAGCTTCTGTATTTATCATGAACACACTGGTGTGCTGGCTTCTTCTATTCTTTAAGTTGTATGAACGCTCAATTTGTACACATCTGTTCATTGTATACTCTGATTATCACATTGCCCAAAGTAAAACCACTTATCTAGCATTGTCTCCAAATCGTATTCTGAATAAACCTTAAGTTTTGTTTGCCTTATTTTTCTTAAAAGCAGATACGTGTCGTCACGTTCTGAAGTGGCCGTCGAAACTGAATTTCTTCTTTTCCTGCTTGAGAAGTTCAATTTTTGTAGCCTAATTCAATATGTACAAAACAAAATGAACTTTTAGCGGTGCCGCCAGAGTTTAAAACAAACATTTGTAGAAACCTTTATCTTTCTTTTCGTGTTTGGCGACAGTTTTCAAGTGGCATAAATCTGCCAAAACACACCATCTTCGTGGGGTGCCATCTGATTAGGAATGTACTGCTGACAACCCAGGGGCTCAATTAATGAAGCTTTCCTGAGTTAAGATGTATGTTAGCCTAAACATTGTCACTTACCAAAAAACGTTTGCTTCGAACAATGCTTAAGAGCCATCATAAGGACTTCTTGACTCTGGCCTCAGGGTCGATAATAATAGAAACAATAACAAAAAATATATATTCCTTTAGTTAATGGGAATATTCATAATTTGTTCGTGCCGTAAATTTTGAATTCTGAACATATAGTTGGCTTACGTAGATTACGAACTACAGAGCTTGAGGGGTTTATTCCCCAGAGCCTCGTACTGAGGTCTATTGTGTTAGGCTGAATTTTAATTTATCGAAATTAGTCTATTAAGAATTCTGAACGCGTCGATCCTGTTTAGTTTGTATACTGTAATTTGATGGCAATCGAAAATAATATCGCAGGTTTTTAGGTGCGTCGACCTTATGTGTTCACGAGTTCGAAGAAAATTCATTACCGAAGATGCGAGGTAGTTCGGAAAACGTTTCCATTTAGGACAAGCTGAAGTCAGTGAGAAGCAATTAATTCACGGGGTAAAAGATTGTCACAGACCATGTAAAACTGAATTTAAGACCATCAAGCAAGTTAACTACGCATAAAATTATTAGAATTATTTTTCCTGAATTATTTTATAATACCGAATTCCCTTTTATATCACTATATAATTATCATATTGGCATGTGACATTTTTATTCCAGTTTGACCGAAGTGAAAAATACTAATCAGACTTTTTATCATACTTTTTTCTAAGATATAATTGTAATTGTTTCATTTGAAGCCTTCTTGGTCCTGCTATCCCCTGGAGAAGATTTAAGTTTTTAATTTTACAAGATATTCTCTTGTTTTTTATTGTATATTGTCTAGTGACGCAAGTTTAAATTTCAATGAAACAATTATTTTCTGATCTCATCGTCCTTCGGAGTTGTAATTATTTTCTGGAGCTATGCAGGTACCCGACCTCCTACTTTCCTCATAAAGATAAATATATGTTACTTGCCGACTGGTAGGTCCGTATGGTGAATTTAAATTTAGTTGTTAGTTCTATTCCTAACAGTCACTTCTAAAGATGCATGTCGAAACATACGAAACGTCAAGTAAATGAACATGCTTATCATCGCAGTTTGTGTTTTTTCTCTTATAGAGATGCTGGGTAGTACTAACTTGAACTTGACGGTTCAAAATAATTAAACTTGACAGTACGTTAGGATTTAAAATTTTCATTTTTTTTAACTTTAAAATTGTAGCTTAACTGGTGTTAAATAAGACAAATTGCAAGTAATACTGAAAGAAGTTTTCACTGAAAACTTACAGAATTGGTGAGGTTCATCAAGGCAAGGTCACATGGAGCTCTGAAACTTCTCACCAGCTTCAGGGTAATACTGAATTGAAAAACTTTCGATATATTTATAAGGAGTACATCACGTGGGCACTTGTTGTGTTTGCTTGCAAAACGTTGTCAGTTTTAGTTCAAATTACACCAACTGATCACATGATACATCTTCAACAAGCGTGTTCGAAAAATACATTTGAAGGCGCACGTTTGTAGTCGAGTTGAAAACAATTAATTAAGATCGTATCGGGGTTGGCAATGTAGGCAATGCTGTTCCACTACTCTTTTTAAGCGCAGCTTGAAAGACAGAAGAGAAACACTTATTTGTATTAGCACTGTAGGAAGTCTATGACATTTTGCAACGCCTAAACATTTATTCTACTCTAACTCCTTGAATAAAATTTAACGTAATGGAGACGTTTCACTTGCAAAAACATTTACTTTAAAGTTTAATTTATTGCCGGTAACGTGGTTGACGTCTTCAAATATTTAATGGTAGGTTGATGTGTTAAGGTTAAATTAAAAATGTGTCGAAGAGTCACGTACAGCTGGTGCTTCAAATTCATAAAAAAAAAACCCTGACACTACAGTTTAAGGCCGCGACAATTCAATTAAAAGAGACTCCATTACGGAAACTTACCCGCCATAAAGGAAAAAGAAGAAAAGTGTTTACTTGATAGGAATCATACATAGTGAAGGCCCTGCACGCTAGTGTGGTGAGATGCTTATGGTTCAATTTCTTTGAAGGTTATTGTTTTGAGTAAATGGCCATGAATGCATTATATGATATGTATGGATTAGTATTTTATGAGTGCTCCGCTTTTAGGCATGGCTACATCCCTTTTTCTCTCTAGGTATATATTATAGACGTTTTTAATGGAGGGGATAACGAGAATTTCCTAAAAGCAAAAAAAAAAAAATAATAAAAAGTGTGAATTACAAATCAAGATGACAGCTGTAGGAGAGTGCTCTATATAAACACAATAGGGCTCGACAAGTGACAGGAAGCGCAGTGCATATCAGAAAGTAAAATTAAATAATGATGGCACAGATAGATTGCAAGTAATAACTTCTGGGAACAAGTTTTAATAGTTAGAATTGGTTTTCTGGGGTATTTTTTGCCCGAGTTCATTTACACGATAAAACGTACCGGCTTGTACCTTTTTTCCCCACATTCAGTTTTAATTGTTATCAATGTTGGGTATATTGATAATTTGGTGGGGTAGACCCAACTATGAGGGTCTGAGAGAAAAATCGAAAAGGCAAACGTATCGTTGCAGAAACATCTATATTAAAAGGAGATGAAAGCTTTCTTTTCCCCACAGGGAAAAAAAAGAAAGCAATTAATAAACACTGCCTTAATTCGATCAATTTTATTAACAGTTAACGAGGAAAATTTCTCGTTGGCTGATAAATGCAAAAAGGAACATAATTTTACTACAATAGTTTCACCTGTAACATTGCTGGCGGATCTCAAAATAGAAAAGTAAATTACTCACGTAAAGGTCTTTTTGTACAAAGTGCTCGTGTTTTCTTACCAAGATCTTATCAAGATTTTTCCCTTCAAGTCTGATTTGCACGTTTAGACTAAGTAAAAATTTGTCCAGGCTACAGGAGAATTTTATCAAAACCTCATAGATTTGGCAAGTTCCCCGATTTGTGTGGAGCACAAATGCAACTTTTGTTACTTGATACAGTGAAGTTATCAATGAATTGCCCAAATTATGTATTTGCTTAAAATGTTCCGAAATTCATCGCATTGCCAATTTTTGTTGAAGACTTAAGTTAAGGGCAGAAAGTCCACACTTTTTTCTTGTACACACATGCCCCTAGGCTACCCAACTGAAATACAGAAGGGCTTAGTCTGCATATATATTAAATTCTGGTTGTTATGGAAATGTCAAATGACACTTAAAACATTTTACAGATCAAAATTCTTGCGGGGGATTAATAAAAAGCTACTGAAAGTTTCAATGTCACGGAAAAAAATGCTTTTGTAAAAATTCTGAAAAAATCTCAAGGTAAAGGTATAATCTCAATCCAAGATATGAAATACAATATTTTATCTATGTTTCCAATATTTTTTGTATTATCGTAACTAGCAGAACCACGCGTTCGAGATCGGTACACATAAGCGCGCAATAGATTCTATGTTGCCGTGCGGCGTCTATTTCAGAAATCTCGAGCTCGTGCTCCAATTGCTTAATATATTACAGATAGCGTCAAAATATGCTAAAAAAGGTAGCAGACGACGTAATAGCCGTGTGTGTCACTGAATGAAAATTCTAAAAAAAACCACATTCTTTTAGGATCCCCACTCTTACCTCTGTACGCCCGAGGGGGTTAGGGAGAAAATATAAAATATCACATGCCTTCGTATGGCTTTGACAGGTGTCTATTGGCGCAGCTTTAACTATATTTTGCGATCAATCTGTTTCTTATAATACCGTTACTCGACAAAGTTCCTCTTGTTCTCCATTGCGAAAGTCATTTTTTTCTTTGTTGCTTGCTTGTTGTGGTTTTCCAGAATTGTTTTGACCGGGGGATGTAAATGAGGTGTACCTTGTTGAGGAATGGGTTCTAGTAAATCTGGAACGGTATCTTGAACGCTTGTTTCTCCGCACCACACCACAAAGGGCCTTACGGAAATTTTCACTTAGGATCATGTAAAGCCATGGGTTGATTGCGCTGTTAGCATGCGCCAACCAAAAGCAAAGAATTGTCACAAACTGAGGAATTTTGTCATGAATATCCGGACGGAATGCCAGGACGAGATGGTAACACTGCGTTGGGAGCCAACAAACTGCAAACATGGCGGTAATTATTACGAGCGTGCGCACAACTTTTCGCTTTGTCATCTCGTTTCTTTGCTGGCCATGATTTGAAAGTTCACGTCCTGGGAGGCTTCGGAGACAAAGCGTGCGGCCAACCAGGATATACACCGACGAAATCAAGAGTAGTGGAATCAGATACATCAGGAGGAACAGGTACGTGTAAAACCCCTTCATCCCGAATTTTCCAAGCATTAGAAAATTTGGGGTGCATATATATATATTGAACAGTTTGAACTCTTCAAGTCTCCATGTCATGGCGACAGGAATTGAAAAGATCATAGCACTCAACCAAATCGTCATGGTGAGGACTTTGGTTTGGCGAAATCTGGGAAAGCGACGGAGAGGATAAACCACGCCCAAGTAGCGATCCACTGACATAATCAAGAGACTGAAGATGGATGCCGCCAGAGTGACGTAAGAACTGTAATACACAAGTGTGCAAGTCACGTGGCCCAGAATTCCCGGCAGCCACTTTTGAATCCCATCGGTGTAAAGCCATTCGACAGAGACAGGCATGACAATCAATGTCACCAGAATGTCAGCCACCGCCATGTTGACAAACAAAAACGCGGTAAGAGTCCTTACGTCTGCTTTTCTTGTAACAATGAAGATTAGAAATGCATTCCCAATAAGAGATAGGAGTATCGTTACGCAGTACAGGGCAGTGAACATTGCTGTTTGTAGAGGGCTAAATAAAGCATGTAAAGGTCCTCCTGTTGAGGAAATTAAAACGATTTCAGTGATGTTTCTTAAAAAAAAAAAAATAATAAAACAAACCAAAACAACAACAACAAAAAAGCTTCATTTGTAAAAAAAATACTTAAATTTAGTTAACTTCGAAGGTGGCAGATAAATAACGGTATAACTAATATATTTTCTCACAACAACAGCGCTTAATGCAAGCTAGGTAATTTAACTTTGTGACCTCGCCAAAAATAATCAGGGAACGGTGTCAATGGACGTTTACATGGCATTGTATTTCTAACGGACTTCCCTGCTGGTAAATGACATATATATATTTTTAACAAGTGTTTTAACCGGAGCGAGTGGTCCGGGTTCGAGCCCTGGCCGGAGACATTGTGTTGTGCTCTTGGGTAAGACACTTAACTCTCACGGTGCCTCTATCTCTGCACCCAGGTGTATAAATGGGTACCGGTAAATTGTCGGGGAAACCTAACAAATTGCGGGGGAATGGCCTGCGATGGACTAGCATCCTGTCCAGGGGGAGTAGAAATACTCCTAGCCGCTTCATGCTACAGAAACCGGGGATAAGCTCCGGCAGCTATGGTCCACTAGGATCGAAACTCTTCATTTTTTTTTTTAACCAAATGTAGTTTTTCGTAAGCTATGCATTTTTGTTTTTAAGTCCAACTTAGAATTTACGACCATTTTATTGAAAGTTATTTCCTGTAGCCTGATGGTTTTCTTAATTTCATGAATCAATGTTCGTTGTCCTGACTTACATAATACCAGACGACTTCAATCAATGAGAATCAATAATCAATATAATCAATACTAATCAATTAAAATCAATTTTAATCAATTGATTGATATTGAAAATCAATAAAAATCAAAGCTGCAATGTTGAGTGATTT
>Ga0126337_10001163_pt1 | contig 15370 bp, 6 predicted proteins | sample DipCmetagenome_FD_92527 | JGI IMG/M metagenome (GOLD analysis project Ga0126337, IMG submission 92527) | Coral microbial communities from La Bocana,Puerto Morelos, Mexico - Diploria C A metagenome | ecosystem: Host-associated > Invertebrates > Cnidaria > Coral | place: La Bocana,Puerto Morelos... | reverse complement strand
CTCGACCCAATCCTTCTTTCAAACTCGGACTTTTCTAATTCGAGTAATGGCGGACGGTTTGAGCGCGAAGTTACAGGGATATTTATCGGACTTCTCTTTGGAATTTTGACTTAAGATTTGGTACAACTACTATTTGGGTGATGTAGTTTTGATATCTGGAGAGATTAGAAAAAGCATATTTTCGTCGCAGTAGCACTTTAAGGTTTTATTATCTCTTCGAAAAATTTTAACGAACGCATTTCAAGACACCAAGGCTGTGAAAACTGACATAAAAATGTCTTCATTTGAATTTCCATAAATTATATTGTCAACAGCCAGAGGTGGACTCCGTAAATATCGGAGTGAGCGCACTATGAAAGCGATTCTAAAAGGTTTATTTCTTGTCCTAGACTCCCACAAAAATTGTTGTTCGCCTGAAGAAAAAGTGACCCTTTTACACTAATAAGATGAATAATGCTATAACAAAACACAACTTCAGTAAGTACGTTCACAACATTTTATTAAGCTAAAATACCATGGGCTTACAAAGTCCAGTTAAAGGGATACTTTACGCCGTGTTGGACAAACTAATTAAAACTCCCATTTTTTTTTTCCCTTTTTAAATCACATTTACTTACGACTTATGGAGTGTTCTATTCTTTGTTATAAAATAATAAATACAACCGAATACAGCATTAGCAAATAGTTATGTGATAAAAAGAAAACAAACATCAAGAACCCCTTCAACGCAAATCTTCAATGTAAGCCATTTTAAACTGGAAACAACAGATTGCACATGCCCAGGAGACAACCAATCAGAACAATTTCCGGTTGTATATGAATGGCTTTCCCCGCTTTGTTTTCCCGCCAAAATGGATAGCGTCCGTCAGAGCTTTCCAAAAACAACGCAAGGCATAAAAAAATGCATTGCCTTCTTGTGGGGTTTTTTATAAAACTAAAAATATTGACTTCAAGAGCGCCGTATACCACGAGACAGCGCTGCTCAAATGTGACGGATACGCCATTTGTTTCAATTCATTAACAGTGAACAGTCCCCCCAAAAAAGCGGCCTAAAGAATACACCACGAGAACGAAATTCAGTAAGAGTACGACTTTTCAAATCTAGTGTGTGTGGCTTAGATAACCGCTTATCACACCAACCTTGTTTCTAGGGTCACCGTATCTGCTGGTAAACCACGGGAAGGAGTGGCAGTTTTAGGGATTTAACTGATTTGAAATTTGAAAGTCGTACTCGCACTCAATCCCGTACTCGTACTCTGATCTGAAGGTCGCTGATGTCCATGACATTGAAACAAACACAACAGTACATTTTTAAAAACCTTAATACAATCTGTAATAGAAAATAAAATAGACAGCGCTTTAAAAATGTTGAATTTGCTAAAAAAAATCTGTTTCACTAGATATACAGAAAACTTCAAATAACTCTGGAAGGAAACTGGGCATTTATGACAATAAAGCGTTCGATTAATTCGAAGTCAGTCCGAACCTGCGGCATTTGACTGGGAAAAACAGTGAAATAATTTATGCATGCCATGTTAAATTATCTCAGTTTTTAAATCAAGTATTGTTTGGATAAAAAACGAGGAAAATACTTTTGTTCAACAATAACTCCCTGTCTATCAGTCAACCACAGCTCAAAATGACTTCGAATTCTCGAGTGAGTTCCTGTTAAAATGCCTTTCATTTTTCTAAGAATATTCAGTTAAAACAATTAGCTAGTCATATGTCATCTTTAGTCAGTGGTAAATATATATACTTTTTCCACGAAATTTTGAAGTACCGGTAATTTCGGTTTGTCGAATGCTTGACAAAGCAACGTCCCAAGTCTACAAAAGTAGAAAATTGCATTTTGCGCCCGAAAGGTGTGAACTGTGGGACAAGGAACAAACCATTCTATTGCAGAATTAAAAGTTGGGACCAATTGAAACATCAAATTACTGTAATAACCTAATTAGGAAATTTAAATCAATAATTGTGATACGAGGAAGCATAGTGGCGCTTCGACAAGACACTGTTATTGTCCTTGCCGCACCAGCAATTCATTATCGGCTATAATATACCGTGGAATTAAGAGAAATCAACAGATGTTTAGTTCACATTGCTCCTTTTCTAAACTAACTAAAGTTCCTTTTCTAAACTAAACTAAAGTTTTGAGGTTTTGGCAACATAAACTGTTGCCTTTTATAGTTATCGGACGATAATTTGCCTTTTATTAGAAGGCTGTAAACATCTGCAGACTACAGACTTCATTTAGGCCTAAATAGAACTCTGGTTAGCCTGAGTATCACTCAGGAGAGCCAGCTCACAGTTAGCTCTCGGTATAATGGAAATGGGGAATATTCAAAATTAGTTTTAAAGTCTGCAGTGCGCAGTATTCAAATGAAATACACAGTCAATTACATTTCCAAGTTTCCTGTTTCAAAGTTCTTAATTTTCAAAGGATATTGCTGCCTCAACTTAACCAAAATGTGATTCCAAACTATCTTTACTAATTACAATGCACATAAGTGAGTTGTCTTCTTTTTTTCAATGCAATGATTACAGAATTTATAATTATTCAATTACATCAGGCTAGAAACAACAACAATAGTTTTTAAAAACATACACATAAATAAAAAATTACCTCGTAAACGTTTCACAGAAATAAAATGTGATGTAGCATTGACACAGAGATAAGGAAAACCTGCCCATTTAGCTTTTTAAAATGCACAGAATGTTTGTGATTTAACAAACAAACAAACCGTTGTCTTTTATAAACATCTACTGTTTTCTTTGAAGTTGTGTTAGACATTGCTCCTATTCATCAGAATCTGAAAGTTCAAAGAAGAAAACATCACAATTCATGAATTTATAATTTTACAGTTTAAGATATAAGTCTTTATTTTCCTTCCTAAAAGAAATCTTGCCAGTTAAAGCTGATAGAGAGTGACTTCGACAGCGAAACCTTCTTGTGGTTGTTGAAAAAGTATTATTAGTCTATTACATCATGCCAATAATGCAGCTGCGCACGATTTAATGGAAGGTAAAGTTGTGTACAAGCTACGTGGTCCATAGGATCAGTTTCTGTAGCATAAAATGTCGAGGAGCCCCCGACAGTCCCCCCAGAACCCATTTATACACCTGGGTGAAGAGAAGCTCTATGAGAGATTTATTTTCCAACAGGCCAAATTGTTTTTTCATAACTTCAATCCAATTTGTCACTTGCATGTTGCGAGAACACCTGTCTAACCGGTCCTCTGGAGTACAAATATTGCATGATATTTGTACTTGTTTTGGGAGTTGTTGTTACTCTACAAAGGGTTTATGCACGGTGTTAAACAGTTAAACGGTCAATACATGTACATTGTGTTGTTCATTTGTCTCAAGTTTTATTGTCTCAGATGGTCATTGTTTTTCTTTGTTTTATTCTTTAGACGTTTTATACTGAACATGAGCCCTACAAAGTGCAGTTGGATAATAAATACATCTTATCTTTATAGTAATGTGAATAGTTCTCTTAAAAACGATAAGAGATTGAGAAGTTCTTATGACGTCAGGCAATGTATTCCATGCTTAAAGGAGCAGCATATCTGAAGGATTGTAATCCATAGGAGGTTGTAGTGAATCTTGGTAGATTCAAGTTTTGGGTGCCTCTGAGGCTGTATACCATTCCTCATTCCTCTAGTAGTAATTTGTGATATGTTGGGGCAACTCCACAAAGAGTCTGGACACCCATCTGGCTAAACGACTGCCATGAGGCCACCATGCCACAAACACACTATTTAAGTTGACCACAATATTTTCCTACTGGTAAACTAGTAGCTGAGAATTTTGCACTTATATGTAAGGCAGTAATAATAACAAGCAAACTCCATTCACCTCTGGGATTTTTCCCGTAGTAAACTTTCCTTTTCTTTCTCAAGTTGTGCTATTTTTGCATCTTTGGCTTTAAGTTGCATTTGTAGGAAGATGATCTCATCTCTCTGGTCACTGTATGCCAGTCGCAACTGTCAAAACAACATGATTTATGTGCTAAAATGCAAACTGCACAATCACTTTTAAAAAACACATCCTATAGTAGTGACGTGAGACCCATACACAACTGCTTACAACATTGTTAAGAACACTTACGAAACTTTAGTAAGCAGCAGAAGTTTGAAGTTCTCGATATTCCTCTTTGGAAAAGATGTACAAGTGTGTGTATTTAGCTAACTAAAGACAGTTCTAAAATATAATACAGTTGTAACTTACAGTGTCAATATCACAGTCCGCAAGGTCTCCTGAACGCCTGTCTCCACCCGACCTTCTTTTCTCTGAAGAAGACACTCTACTGTTTACTACTGCTTTGGCTGTTACCTGGAACACATTATAGAACCAAAACCAATTTTTAATACTTACAATGATGTAGCTATGGGCTGATTTCAAGCTGCTTTTACCCACTGAGAGAAAGTTAATCAACAGCTGAAGTTTCACCAGCAAACAATCACAAAGCCTTTTAGTAAGGCAAAGAAACCAACAAAGCACTTGTTAATGAGCCTGTTCAGTTTATCATTAGCTGCATCACCTAGCTTTATTAACACACAACAGAAGCATACACCCACAAGGAATGAAACCTTGTAAGAAAGAAATATTAGGAAAGGCACAAAAGTACTAGCTACCTCAGTGCTTTTGTTGGCATAGTGACAGTTAAGTTACAGAGACAGCTATTTTCATATTAAGGAGGTTTCTGCGCTACATGGCTGATTTGAGAGATATGACTGCATTTCAAAACAAAAATAATTATTACTGTCTTGTTCTTATTTGTCATTAAAATACAAGTTTTAAAGTCTCACCTGAATTGGATCTTTGTATTTGGTGTCTGGCCTACTTGATACTTCAGTGGCTTTGACATACTGGATTTCACTCTCTCCATTCTGGCCTCTTGATGGCACATGGTTTGAATCAGATGAACGACGTTCTTCATTTCTACTGCTTACTCTTACAGGTGATTTTGGTGGTGATTCTGAAGTTGGACTCCTGTCACCCAACAAATGGTAACATTAACTAGAAAGCTAATCAATTATTTTGAAGAAGTGAAAGACAAGTTGCAATCACAAAATGTCATTTGTACATCACGTAAATGTAATTAAGTTGCAAGTCCACATCATGCATATTGTTAGTTACAACAACCTGTTTTGCTAATTACTAAATAAATAACACAGTCCGTATAATGTATGTGTGTAGATATGCAAGAAGAAACAAGTTATTTTTCAGTGTACCTGGTAGCCATTTGCCTTGCACTAGCGGCTTCTCTCTGCTCTCTGGTTCTCATGTCACGAGTTTCTGTCTCACCATCTTCAAGAGGAAAGTCTTGCAACAAGTCCATAAGATTTGGATCTCTATTTAGGCCCTGGTCAATCCATTCCCGAGCTTTCATGGAAGGTACATTTGATGGGGTTAATGGATACAAATCACGCTGAATTTTATCAGTTTGCTGTGAATTAAAAAAAAAGTATGTTATTGCAGGTTTCTAGGAACTTCCAGTACAGTTGAAAAAAAGAATCACCTTAATTGTACCAATACATTGGAAAAGGCTGAATGGAGGAAACTGTATTTATTAGCAGTTAAGGCTCTCTGTTAAGCGAGGGGGAAGTACATGTAAGTGTTACAGAATACAACCAACATTAAAATGATGTGTAGCTTACTAGGGATGAGAGGAAGGTACCCTAAGTTAACAAAGATCAGAACAAAACAAAGTGTAACCTCAGGTTAAAGGATAAGTTTCCAGTGGTGCTACTTGAGACACTTGCATGTAACTAACAATTCCGTATTTCTCTGTAAATATATATTTAATACTCACTCTTCTAGGGACAGTCATGGCAATTGGCTCCACAAAGTTGCTGTTGTGTAACTTATAGAACCTATAGATCTCACAACCAGGTACATTTAGACCTCTCTTTGGCATAACACCAAAACCACGCTGGGGAAGTGAACTGCGATACTCATTAAGGAAAGTGAAGTATGGCTCCGCATCAGACAATTCATAATATCTGACATTTCCATCACCCTAAGAAAGACATTCATTTGATACATGTCTTAATCAGCAATCTACTGTCGAGATATACAGAGGTCTAGGTTCAAAGGCTTGGAAAACTGTGCAAGGTACTTTGACACCTGGCCAATTGTGCAAGTTGCAGTCATGGTTGTCATGGTTACCCTACGCGTTCGGCTTGGTGGCACTTGTGGCTCGACCCCCCTTTTAGGCACCACTCCCCAAGCTCATCTATTGTTGATAAGTTTAAAGTTCCTTTGACAAACCATGAGTAATCTTGGATCACTGATCCTGATCCACAAAGATAGGCATCTTACATGTAAGTTGAACTACAGAGTATCAGGAACTCAAACTCTCAGGATAACATTTTTCTCAGATTGGAAGAGATCTTTAACTTGGATATTAGCATTTGAAACTAAAAAATAACAAGCCCTGCAATCTTGACTACAAGGGTAGGGGAAAGCTGTAGTAAACAGGCACGCCATATTAAGCCAACACAAAATCATCTAGTAACCTTTGTACAGACAGACTTCACTAAGTACTGTTAAAAATAATTTTAAAGCATACCTTTCCAGCAAGATAAACAATTCTTGTGTCATGATCATAGTAAGGGATCAGAACACCAGATGAAGAATCAATACCATCCATTTTAACAGCTTTTTTCAAGTTTCTCTGGTGAAAAAGAAAACTAATTTTCAAAACTATATTTACTACTTAAGTAAAATGAGAAGCCCACAAGGGGTTGAAACAGGTAACTATCCTTGGAACACATCAAACAAGTTTTCAAACATTCAATTTGTTTTTACAGTACTTACCATATTTGAAAAGTTTGTTAAAAAAGCCAAGGCATCAACTTAATTGGGTTTCTCAAATAAACAGCCATGTTCTTTTTTTTTTTTTACTAAAGAATCATTTTTCCTTACATTGACTTATCTCTACAAACAATTCAATAAGATATATTGCTTCTTGCAAGTGGTCTAGCTCTGATGTACATGTAGTCACTGAAAAGAATTTGGATTCCATACAAATTCAAAAGCTGAATAATTAAGACTTAAAAGTAAGTCTCTCCCATCCAGTGAGGCCCAGTGGCGATGTGCAGTATCACACCAGCTAGAGCAATAATGTGGAAGCTTTACGGATCACGTGGTAGACAGAGGATAATGACAACTAATAAAGAAGGATTCTTACCACATCCCAGATTGCTATTTGTCGCTCGTTCATTCTTGAGAATCCTGTTGTAAAAAGCATGTTCATGTCACCAAGAAAGACAACATGGGAGCTTTTGTTTCCTAGATGTCCAGCACCATGCTAAAATAAAAATCAGAAACGACCTTCTATTTGAAATATTCAGTCACATCTAAAATAGCCCATATAATGCTTTTTTCAGCCCTTTTGATTCAAGGGCTTCTCTATATATATCCTGACAGTGAGTACACTTTTCTCTGTGGCTCTCACAGTGTTTTTACGACTATTTTGCAGAATGCGAAATAGGAGTTAAGTGAGTGAGCGCGAATTCACTCGCTTGGTTGCTTGTTTGGTCAGTCGATCCTTCCTTCCTTGGGTCATAAACTTTTGTTTGTATTTCCGCTGACCAATGCACAACTTGACTTGACGAAGAGAAAACTGTGGTCGAATGGTTCGGCAAATGTGAAACATAGTTAAATAATAATTAGATAGATTTTAGCTATGTATGTCAACAGCTTGTGGTGCAAGCATTTTCTTATTTGAATTGCTTTAAAAAAACCTAGAAAGCATTTGTTGTCCTTGTTACAAAATGAATGCGGGCTCCTGGGTTTTAATAACATGATGCATGCAATGCATGAATATTGAGCAAAATAATAAATTATTATAAATGGGAAGCACTTATTACCTTCTTCAGGGAAACACGTCGGAGGGAAAAAAGAAAGGAAAAAAAAAGATCGTGCATTTGCCCGCCCGTGTGTTGAACTCTCACCCTTCATGCTTTCCAATACAGTATGCCAATGCATTGAGCTAACTTAACACATAGGTCCGCAAAGAGTGTATGTGTCTAGAGCATTATGCATTATTGTGCCTATTGTATTGTGGAGTCAGGGCAGTGATTAAAGTGCGATTTTAAGAGATTTAAATAAGGGACAGAAGAAGGAAATTTATTTTTGGAACAAAGCCAAAATATTTTCATCTTTTCTGCTTATACTGATGCATGTACTTCATCATGCAAAATAGACGTAGCCTCAAAGAGGCCTTTGATTACAACTTTTGGTTGCATTGTTCTTAGTGGCAGTTGCAAGGCCCTTTAGACCTTGTCATTCTGACAGGGTGGTGGGGGCATGCTCCACCCCAGTTGTTTGCTAGGTTACATGACTGTACTTCATGTCCAGCTACTTTTGATGACCCTGTTACAATTCCTTATAATGACTTTTAATTATGTCATAAAGGTAATTCTGTACTTACTGCCACAAGTCGTCCAGCCCTGGGATCTATGACTCTTATCTTCTTGTCTTTACAAGTGGATGCAAGTAAACTGCCATTATAGTTGAAAGACAATGAAAAGATTATATCAGGATGTCCCTTGAGAATTGTTGCTGCCTCTCTGTCATCGACAATGTCCCATATTCTAACTTCGCTATCATGTGCAGCACTAGCAATAACACCCTCTGCACATGGATGCCATCGAATAATGTTGACCTTCCGTGAGTGGCCTCGTAAATCAACTAAATATTCTTCAAGGTCCATTGACAGGCCATCCTCAGGAATATGCCATACTTTGATTGAGCCATCTTCTGAACTGGAAGCAATTTCTTGATCATTGAAAGGATTCCACTTAATATCTAACACAGGCCGTCCATGACCTCTTACTTTTGGAGCATCCATGGGAACACGTCCAACCTATGATCAGTAGAAAACAACTCAAATCTCAATATTCCAGGTACTGTTAAAAGCCTAGTGGGAGACGCAGTGGCCTCATGGTTAGTGAGCTTGACTCTAGATCGAGCAGTCGCGGTTCGAGCCCTTGCCGGGTACATTGCGTTGTTTTCTTGGGCAAGACACTCAACTCTCACAGTGCCTCTCTCCACAGAGGTGTATAAATTGGTACAGGCAAATTTAATACTGGGGGTAACCCTGCGATGGACTAGCATCCCGTCCAGGGGGGAGTAGCAATATTCCTAGTTGCTTAATGCTACAGAAACCGGGATAAGCTCCATCCTGATGGGCCACTTAGGCTCATATGCAGACTTTACCTTAAAAGCCTAATGGAATTAATCATTGAACAACAAGACAGCATCAATTAGTATCACATCTAGGGGATGTGTTGGGGGCATAATAATGCTCGTCATTGGATGTGATTGATACAGAAATTATAAACTAAATTTATTTGCATTTTGATTGGTTATCACTGGTACTTATGATCTATTGGAGGACAGACATATAGATGACGTCTGCAACATTAACATTTTTTGTTTCTTTATTACCGATATATAAAACTGCTGTGCATCTGTTCAATGTGCAATAGATCACAGAAGATATAAAAATGTGATCTACCTCACTCTCACGCTCTCTCTCCACTGCCTTCCTTTGTCATTGGGAGACCAGCCACATCCAGTCTTTCTCCCAATGACAAAAGGTGGCTGTGAAGAGAGAGCCTGGGAACAAGGTTGAAATATGATAAGAACATCAGTGACATATTCGCCTAATGGCTTGTGTGCCACTTTTTTGTTCTTGCCACATCATCTGTGATTGATCACTGAACAGACACACAGAAACCTAGCATCCACTGGTTAAATGGAGAACTGATATTAGGGGTGTTCATCATAAACAGCTAAGGTTATCCAGATGAATTTACCGCTGCAATATACCTTATCTTGACCAATATTTCAGTTTTGAAGTATTCTCATTAAAAGTGCTTTCCTGCAAATAGCGTTGGCAGACCATAAATAACAACGTCAAAGCCCAAAGTTCCAACACAATGTCGGCACAATGATCAATGTACATCAATGTATGTAAGCATATTTGACCTTAAAGCTTCACTTCTCAGGCAAATATTTGTTTTAAGAACATCACACATAGAGTGGGAAAAATTGTTAAGTGCTAATTCATGTCCGAAAACAGCTGATTAGACCAGCAACAATAAAGTATGCAATAAAACACACAATTTAGAATTCACAAATCAAACTGTCATTTATAGTGTCTGTACATGCATTTAATGAACTTTTACATAATTGAGGAGCAGTAGCAGACATTGCTAATAATAGAATGGGAAATTGTCAAGAATATGCACTGATGCCCAAAATTATTTATTGATTGCTGCAGGTTCAGCGACATGCAAATGATCATTTCTAAACACACTCCATAAATTGCAACATTTTTGTTATGAATTGATTTTGCAGTTTTTGCTGTAAACCCTGGTCTTGTCCAACAGATTTTTATCTACTTTTTTTAAATGTATAAAATTCTGTAGTATGGAATTTTTGGAAATGCCTAATTATATTCTTATCCTAAATATATCAACAATGGTTTCTGCAAACCGCAGTTCTGTCTAGCCACCGTGACTAGCTTCAAGCATCACATTACTTAGTTGAAGTTGTCTGTATGTATCACAGCTCTTACAAAATTTTCGAAGAGTCAATCAAAATTTTATCTTGCAATCAGCCGAAATCATGTCAGCGACACCTAAGGAACATAAACTGTCAGGAACTTCATTCCACAACAAAGCAGCCTTTTTATTTATTCATGCTTTGAATTGTAATAACTGGAAGCCAGATTATGATCGCTAGTAAAGTTATAAAGTTAATAAAAGTTGACACTAAAACCAGCTGTGGACTGATAAATATTCAAAGTCTTCTAAAACACTCAACAACAGATCTGCTCGTAATCGGCTCTCTCGTGAAGAGCCCATAGAACTGATGTAGTTTTAGCAGATTTTACGCTCCACTGCCCTTCAAATGTCACACCTTACAGAAAATACATATTCGAGAACGCCAATTAGCATTAAGAACAAAAATAATTTCCTATGTCGCGCTGAAATACAATAAGAAATTCTTAGCACGCAGTTTTGCATATAAAGATTTGAAAACATATAATTAAATCGTTTCTGATCATGCGACCGACAAGCTGGATTCTCACGGTCTGCCTGTGGCTTTATGGAGAACTGGTGTGGGAACAATCAGTTCTCAAGATCACAGCTTCAGCTTATGTTTTCATTTTGCAACTGATGAACTTTGAATTCCGGCATAATGACCAGTTTTGCGTCACTAATGAAAACTTGACACTAACACAATAGATCTCAACTCAAACTTAGTCAATCTGAAGAGTTTTATTCCAAAAGCGAAATAGCTAGAAAATTCTAAGCAGAAGTCCCAAATGCCAGCCGATATGGCTACCAAGAAAAACATCAACTTCTAATTATGCCAAGCGAAAGGAAAACATGCAGGTTTATACCAAACGTAACGCTACAATAAGATTCTGGGTCGTACTGGAGTTGAATTGATCACGACATTTTATAGGCGTTATGCCATGTTGACAACGAAAAAGAGTTTATCTGAAATGTTTCAGCAAACAGTGAAAAAGTGATGATTTGAAAAGCAAATCGACACGCATGCATATAGCCTTTTAAGGCCATGCAAACTACAGAATCATTTGCAAACAATAAACTAAATAAACCAAAGCATACCTGTTCTAGTGGGAGTACTAGAAATGCTCCCCCACCGCTCGATTCTACCACCACCGCCAGAAATTTAGGGTTTACTGCACAGAGACTGCCTCCGTCCGTCGATTTCGTCGATAATATCATGGCTTCATAACATCTGTCTTTCTTGAAAGGGTTCCCAAATACATGCTTAAATTTCGACGAGCGAGGAACCTTGAACGAACCCCGAGACATGTTCGCGAAAACACTAAGAAAGATCCCCGCGTCAAATCGATCGTGTCACCGTTTCGATTTCTAGGTATCACTTTAAGGCTTGTGGTGGTACATTTACATTGCTTTAAACAAACAACCTTATTAAACACGCCGAAAACCTTCCCAAGCCGTCTTTCCAGGTCAGTCCCTAGATTGGCGTGATGACTTCGTCCTCATCTCTCTGCCCATAAAAGCAGAATTGTGATTGGTCGTATTCTGGGATACATAATAACAAAACCATTGTTATTGGTTCACGAGGACACGCGCGAAAACATTCCTTACCGCGCTCCGACAAAGCGAAGTCAACAATTCAAATTAGAGAACTGTTTACGATTTTTCACACTTGTAACCACTCTGACTACTGCATGAATTGTGAAACAAACACAGATAATCGCAATTTGGTTAAAGACCAGAATTTTTCTACAAGATGATTTGCAAGAACCGTGAAATAATTTTGTTAACTTGAGTTTAGCGTTACAGTAGACAATTTGATCTCGCACAGTAGTGCACATGAACTCGTCTTTCTGTTGTTTATGTCTGAGTTCGTGTTATCTATATAATTATTATTCTTTCAGACAAACGGAGACTTTTACTTGAAATGATATTCGTCTGACTTAACGATCCTGAGACCTGACTCTAGTTAGGCAACAAAGTTACAATCCGGAGCCGCCGAAACCGTCAATTTTGTTGTTGTTGTTGTAGTTGTCAAGGGTTTTGGACATGTTTCAGCTATCTATCGCATTTTAGTTGCTTTCCAACGGATGTCGGATTTGATTGATTATACGATAGATAAATCGAGGCCGTTGGAAAAACACATTAATAGTGGTTTCAGTAAAGCGAAAATAAGATATGGAGCCAACGTGAGCAAGAAAGGAAATGCTTTCCTTCTTTCCTGTAATGTGGAACATGCATTATGTCCCGGAGGACTCATACAAAAAGGACGGTGATGCAGGTCGGAAATTTCTTCCTTAAAGGTGCCAAGATTTTGTTTAGTAGGCGTGACTTGAATTTGTTTGCCAAAATATCTCCGGCCTGTCACCCTTAAAGATCCCACAACCGCTCTTTGATCCCCTAAAAAGTAAGACGAACCCCTCGTCCTTTTCATGTTAGAGTCCCCGCCGGGCATAATAGGTCCCACTTAGTTCCGATGGCCAGCAAATTGAATAAACAAAGAGACATACAAAATCGTCGCATCCGTTTACTGGTTGAAACAAACGGTTCGTTAGTTAGTTTCTTTCTTTTTTTTTTCTTCGTTTTAGTTCTTTGTGTCTTGTTTGCTGACAGTTTGTTTATTTGTTTACTTGTTTCTTTACCAACACAATCACTTTGATATTTTTCTGTAAATCTTTTTACAGCAAATACCCGTTTCAGCGTATCAATTTAAACAACTCAACAGTAAAGAACGACCAAATTTAATTTTTGCAGGTGACTTCTTCTCTAATAGTTTTAAAACCATGCAGTGAATTTATCACAGGCAACCCATGAAGCCATGAAGAAACCAACAAATAAATCAACCAAGCTTTTCCTTTCTATTTTCTCATTTCTTTTTACACATAATGGCAAATTGAAATCTGTTAACTACTCCAAGAGAAAATAGCTAAATTCTGCATGACGTCCGTGCTCGCAGACTACCAGACAGCAGACATACCACTCAAGTTTCCATTGGGTGTGGCTATAGAGGCAGGTCCAATGACCGTCCAATGGACGTACAGCTATCAGTCTTTTCATTCAACCAGCCACCCGGTTTGATTATCAATTTTTGTAGCTTGCCATTTGCAATAAAGTTCTCTATTACAATTGGTTCGAGTCATTAGCGAGATGTTCGAGACTAACATTTACCTCAAAGCAGGTGGTCAAGTTAACCTTAACTAATCAGTTCAAATTTAGTTTTAAAAGTTGTCAGTGATAATTTCTTACCGTTTTCAAACATTTTTAAAAGGGCGGCCGAATGAGGGCAAGAGAGGCAGATGAGGGCAAGAGTGCGAGGGGCGTGATTATAATTTTACGAGTGAAAAACAATTTCTAGACGTAACTGCCGCTTGAATTTATGACAAGAAAAAAACATTTGTTGACAGTAGGTAAAACTATTTTTTACTATAATTTTTGAATGAAACGGGACAACTCTCCCCCTCCCCACTAGTCTCCATCGCAGCCGTTTCTAGTATCGTCACGCAACGCTCGTGGCAATACTAAAAACAGCAGCGAGGGAGACTACCTCACCCCCCCCCCCAACTTTGTACCCTCTTTTAAAGCGGGGATACACCCGAAGTCCATATTTTGGCTGGGAATAAAGGCTTTAACGCAGTTATCTCGTTCACGTTTCAAGCGATCAAAAATCTCTATGCTCATATCACATATCTATGTTTCTGGCTTTTTTGTGATTTTTGGGTATATTTGAGGATAAATAGTTTTTCTCAAAGGATAAGTGAAGTTATGGAGATAGGAAATTTTGAAGATTTGATGTTGCTTTAAAGTTAGAATTTGAAGATAAAAATTCAGTGGTGGACGTACACCAGCGCTGACCTTATTTTCGCCCTATAATGCCATGAAATTGCTGTTTTGATTTCTAGTCTTGGCAGATGTTAAATTTGTGATCTTCTTCCCATCTTTTAGCTTGACAGTAGCTACAGCTTGAGATGGACTGAACAGCCTAAAATCTAAGCGGCTGTAATTACACTATATTTACGCGTCCGAGAAGTGCAACATTTTTCTCGCGAGCTCTCCCGCTACGAATAATTCACTGTACGTATTGCCTACGTAGCTGAAATTATATAGTTAACTGTAGTTCCCGTGTTAAATGTTAATCGGCTTTCCGTAACTGAAATGGCTTTACTTGTTCCGGAAATAGGATTATATATATTCAATATTGGTAACGGTGTTTAGAGAAACGACGGTAATCAATAGTAATCACACGCTGTCTATATATATATATATTTTTTTTTAAAAAAAAAGCATTATTTCGCACTAATTTCTCTTATTTTTTATACCATGCAAAGCGTTGCATTCTATTGAAACTGCGTCAATGAATATGAACAAATGGGAACGAGGTTGATAAATCAGTCACCCCGTGACAGAGTTGCCCGTGATGAGGTTTTGTTGAGGTTTAACGGGGGGATCTTATACCCAGAATTTTAACGTCGCGTACAAAAATGAAACATGTCTAGGTTGATCCATGAAGAACGAAAAAAACTAATTTTCTTGTTTATTCCCCTTATCTTCGGAGCCGAGTCAGAAATAGAATAAGTGGGAATTGGCCTATTCATAGGATTATTACGCTATGTGTGCGACTAATCTTGAGAGGCCTTATGTCGTGGAATGTCTCTCCCCCCAACGCTATATAGGATGACGAGAAGGATGACGATAACCCGTATGTTGCCCACAAATATGTTATGTCAATAATCGCTCCAACTCTGTTACACTGACTGGTTGGAGTAGTTGTTACAGGTCAAAATTCAATTCAATTCAAAATTATTTCCTGGTTT
>Ga0126337_10001162_pt1 | contig 15378 bp, 12 predicted proteins | sample DipCmetagenome_FD_92527 | JGI IMG/M metagenome (GOLD analysis project Ga0126337, IMG submission 92527) | Coral microbial communities from La Bocana,Puerto Morelos, Mexico - Diploria C A metagenome | ecosystem: Host-associated > Invertebrates > Cnidaria > Coral | place: La Bocana,Puerto Morelos... | reverse complement strand
TTCATGGGCAAGACACTTAACTCTCACAGTGCCTCTCTTCACCCAGGTGTATAAATGGGTACCGGCGAATTTAATGCTGGGGGTAACCCTGCGATGGACTAGCATCCCATCCAGGGGGGAGTAAAATACTCCTAGTCGCTTCATGCTATGGAAACCGGGATAAGCTCCGGCCTGATGGGCCACTTGGCTCGTATACAGACTTTACCTACTTTACCTATCCTAGTGAGACAAAAGGTGTTCTGGATTGTAAATTGATCGGTTGAGATACCCACGAGAAACATGCTCAGTACTACTGTGAAAGAAGATAGAGAGAAAAACAAGCTTCTTGATCGATTGAATTGATACACTGGGTGCCTTTTGATGTAGCATCACCTGTTGTAGAATCAATTCCCATTACTAACAGTTCCCGATCCTTTCTGCCATCCTCGGATTTTCTGATCTTGCGTTAAATAAGTGAACATCAGATTCTCAGTAAATTAATATTTGCCGTTTTGTTTTTTTTAGGCATTTCCTTTCAATCTGGCAAATCCAACCTAACACAAACTTTTCAAGACTGGAGCTGTGGCAATGGATGTTTGCCTAATCTGCATTGCCGCTTGCCGCGTTGCCATAACATTGCTTTTCCTGAGCCATTTAGTAAATCAGGAAAGGTAAGGTAGCCATATTATTAGCACTTACTATTTAATTTAGTTCCAGTAATTGTCGCTACACGATAATTCCATAATTGTTCATAATTCCAGTCTGGGTATTTCTTAATTTGCCTCTCATCTCAGTTTCAGCTCTTAGGTGACTTTTTGCACATTTTTAGGAAAGCTGAATAGCAAATCTATATAGCAGTTGCTACCAGTTAGTGCAAAGATGTCGTACGAGTTGATAGCGCATGCGTATTCGTTTTTCTGTTACAAACTATCAACCTCTTTATTCCTAGATCCAAGTTCACGTGTCGCTGAGCCATGGTGAGGAGTTTTCACTTGTTCATTCGCCTTCCGCTATGTGGGTTCAGTCAGTGACAACACGTGGGTTCAGAGTGTGTACACGTGAGACAGGCGTTGGGACAAATGGAACTGGAGTCGTCAACTGGTTGGCATTAGAAAGACATCCAAAAATAATACAAGGAACTGTTGCTATTGATGGAGTTTGGACAACACAAAAGAAGTGCAACAAAGTGAGTTTCAAGCAGGTTAGTAAAAAAACTTGTTCAACGTTCAGAGCGAGTAAAAACAGCCATTGAGGCTGCTCATCATCTCTTGTATGTTGGGAAGTTGAACAAGAACACTTGAAGGAAAATTTTGGTTAAAACAATGTAAGGCAATGCTAACAAATATTCCTCGACATTTGCAGAGCTTTAGTGGAAGGCCATCTGTGTTTGTGTCGGCAAAGTACACGCGAGACACAGAGCCTGATGACGCCATGTGGGTCTGGCTTAAGAATGTGAATTCCTTAGGTTTCGAGGTTTGTGTCCAAGAATTCTTGCCGTTTGATGGACAACACCAAGACACAATTGTGGTGAGTGAATAAACGTCATCGTTTTATGTGTCTGGCATTGTTAGAGAATGTCTGAAAATCAACTGAGATTGAATGAATATCCTACTCCCACCTTTGCTTCAGGTTCAGTAAGGCCATACTGAGAAAAATCAAGTTTGTTTGGAGAGAGATGTTGACTAGTTAAAACATAAAATACTATTTTTGTTTTATTACCTCATATGTATGTATTTGTTAATTTTGTTTTGGCAGGACTGGTTTGCTTTCCTTGGAAATGGCTCTGATTTTAATTTCACGTTAGCAGGAAAAGCGGTTTTTCCTAACAGTGGCGCCCCGACAGTTGACAACGACTATGGATTCTGCCAAGTCAGTGTGTCTGACATACATCTGCCAGTCATCTTATTGAAATTTGTGCTTGTTTGTTGTTCTTGTTGTTGTTATTTTTTGCCATCCGTTGCCAGCTTTGTATCAGTAATTGGTTAAACTTTGGTTCCATCGACAGCGTGAAATGAAAATGGGAAAATCTGACATAAAGTGTCGGGCTGAAATGTGTAGGTTTCTTGTTAGAAATTAGCATTGTATTGACATCTCCTTAGCATACCTGTGACTAACCGTATTTCTTCTCTCGACGGAAGGAGACAGTTTCAAATAAGAAGCTCACAAACCCGAGAAAAGCAAACTGCGGCAGGCGTGTAAGGCATTCCACTAAATAAGTATATCTCTCTTCACAGCAAGTGGACTTTAACACCACTTTTTATTCATCACCTGATGTCCTCGTATCTGTTCATCACTATAACAATCGTCAAGCGAATCAGCACATTGCCCAAGAAAACAACATAATCACTGCCTGGGTGGAGGTAACAAATTTCCCTTTACTATCATGTGTGTTTAGTAATAAATAAGTACATATATGTAGATATTTAAAACTTCCCTTCAGCAAGTCTCTAAACTTGAACTTCACTGTACTCGTCAGTGAAAATCCTTTATATCAGGCTCAGCAATGGAAAAAGTGATACAACTGGCATTCAAATTCGCTTTCCTTCAAGGAAGTTGATCTCACATCCATGAGGATTTGTGTCAAAGACATGAAAGGCACAGAAAGTCAACACGATCCTCTGTCTGTTAGCTACGTCGTGATTGGAGGTAGCTATTATTTTATCTTTCACATAGTACATTTTTACTTGTATAACTTTATCACTTAAAAGAGTGCTCCAGTAGCTGTTAATGGATCAAGGGACTCCGCATCGCATCTGTACTGTCAACTGTTTTACGGCAGATGATGATGAAGATGGTTCACAGTTCTTTAGTATTGTAAGTTATTTTCAGTCGTTAGAGGTAAGAGGTAACGATTGGAGTAGTTGCTGACGTTTTTGTACTGCCTTATTCATATGTACTTAATTACTTTTCACAGATCTTAATCCATGCCTTGACGTGCATTGTCCATCATTTGGAGTCTGTAAGACTTATGGCGCTCATGACGCTCGCTGTGTGTGTTACGAAGACTGCCCCTCCTATCAGGATCCAGTGTGCACTGCGAATGGAACAACATACGACAACAAATGTTGGCACCAGTTAAACTACTGTAGGGGACTGGAAAACAATCTAGTTTACCACCCTGGAAGCTGTGAAGGTAATTAATTAAGACTCCTTATTACAGCCCTTTTAATGGAACAGACCTTTGAAAAGTATTAACTCCTTGAAAGACAGTGTCGTAGAGTTCAGGGAAACAGAAAGTATGCAACTATTTTCAAATTCGACGAAACTGCATCTCAATAGATCCTGATGAACAGGAGCAGTGTCGCTTAGTATATTAAGGTTAAGGTGGAAGTTGATTACGATACCATTCATCCACTTGTATACATGTATTTTATATATCTTGAAATATAGGTCACACCAGTTGAATGACATATATCTCACCTTAAAAATTATTTCAAATTTGTACTGTCCAATGCATCTTGCAGGTTTCCCAATTGCCCGCGACAGAGTGAAAATGGAGGTCCCAAAATGGTCCGATTCAAGCTGCAAAACGGTTGCGTTTCCGCCATATCGCTTCTATCCGGACAAGAAAGTCTACGTCCAAATTTCCGTGAGTCACTTTTATCTAAATGACTCCGAAACTGTCCATGACGCTGTCACCACGTGGACCGAAGAGGTAAACACGATAAACTTTACAGTTTGTGCGATGCAGGCTGGAAGGAATACAAAGAATTTTAACCCTTATGCCACTGTGGACTGGATGGCGTACCAGGGAGCTCCCTCCGAAGGAATGGCGGGAGCTGTCAAGATACAAAAGTGGTGGTCTGGAACAAAGTGCGCAGATGTGACTTTTCCCAAGGTAGGATTAAGACTTGTGTTAATAATTAAGAGAGCTGCGTGCTTCTCTTTTTGGTTATCCTCCAGATTGGCATTCAAACTGAAGAAGAAGGATTAAACAAAGTGAACGAGTTGCCTCTTAAGATAATTAAGCTTAAAATCATTTTGTTTTGTTTTATTAAATCTAGGACAAGTTTAAGGAGGATCCTGTGGTTCTTGTGACATCAGAACATCTAAGGACTGGTAAAGAGTATGATGCCGCTTTTCTCTGGACCGAGGATGCCACAAAGGACTCATTCAAAGTTTGTCTTCGTGAAATGCAGAACTTTGATGGAAAGCATGAAGACATTCACGTGGTACGTGTTTAACATGTGGACTATTACGAGCATGAAAAGTTTTTTTTTTTAGTTCTAATTTGCAAAACCTTTTGGATCACGGCACTGTATGTGTATTAGGTCATGCAAATAAAGCTACGTAGTTATTGTTGCTGTTACTGATTGAGAGGACCTGGTGTGATTCTCGTACTTCTCGAAGGTCGTGAAAATGAGCTAGAATGGGTGCAAAATAATTTCTTATTTCTTATTTCTTGTTTATTTCCTTGCCTCTAGGAAAATTGCTCTTCATGTTTGCATCACTAAATGTTTATTATTTACTTTACTTTTACTCTAAGTTAACCGTTATATGTCGATATGTTGTTGAAAAAGTTCCAAATTGAGGGCCTAGTCTCAGCCATGTACAACTTTTGACGATTTCTCGGCGATCAGTTAAATTTTCGGCATAGTGTCCAGCTTTCAGATCTAATCTACCTGTTGAACAACGGCTATACAACCTATGACCAAGAAACATGAACTCTAATCTTTTACATTCCCAAACAGTTAGTCGCGATGAAACCAGATACTAATTATCATGCTTTATTACAGAACTGGATGGCGTTTTCAAAACTTCACAAGCCACTCTTTACTGAGCATGGTTTTATAAAGTTTCCAAACACGAACCCACCAAAGGATGAAGATAACAACGCTTACTGCGAAGTAAGTTATTATATAATAACCTGGGCTGTCTGGTAAAACACTTTTCTGTATATGGAATGGTGAGAAACATTGAAAAGAAGCATGGTGACCTTAACAGCATTGAACTGATGCATCGAATAGATTTAAAAGTAAGTTCCGCAGATGCCTCGACACTGATTTGATATCACGTAAAGAAAGTTTAAAACTACTTAAAACAAGTATCATAAATAAAATCAATTTATCAAAACCCAAAATTATTTTTTCATAGCTGTATATTGCACCATATTTTTCCAACCAGAAAACGTTTTTTTTGGATTTAACATACATAAGAATGTGGTTCCAAAAAGCTTAGAAAATAATTGTTTAGAAAAGTAGTACGAAATGTTTACCTATCTATCTTTCTTTGCAGTTCGTGCACTTTGCAAGAATTTACAATATAACACCATCAGTAATAATATCTGTCAATCACCGTACAACGGAAAGTGGAAACTCGGCACCAGTTCATAACGGTATCACAACATGGATCGAGGTAAAACTATATTTCTAATACTTAAAGGTAATCAGATAATACAGACATTACTGATTTTTAAAAGATTCTTAAAAGAAAGAAGCACAGAAGGGATAAAGGATATTGTCAATTGAAGCCAAGCCGAAAGTTGTGGTCTTTCCCCTCTTCATCAAGGATGATTAATGTCTGCATTTTTTGGTTTATAGTAAACACTTTTAACTCAGAAGCATCAGTTGTTGATATATGAGGACAACTCTCCAAAAAATTTGTAGCAGTTTTGACTGAACTTTTCCTTACTGGAGAAAAAGCCACATTAGCCCTAGAGTCACGTTACTCTCCTATGAGTTCCACTCGTGTTGTCGAAAGGTAAAACACCAGCATAAATTTATTTCAGTTAATTCTGTCCTCAACTGGAAGGTGACATTATGCGAAATGCTTTGATTAATGTTCTAGCGTTTGTATCTAGCAGCACCAAATCAGTAAGCTTTGTATTTTTCAGAACATGAATACCTCTGGATTTAGAGGCTGTGTCAAGGAACTGTACGAGACCAGATATGATCCCGTGTCAGTGGGATATGCTGTCCTTATAGGTCAGTAAGTAGCCATAAATGTTCTGTGCAGAAGACATGGAACGTAACCTATCACTGAAAAAATTGGATTTAACACCCCATGACAGTAGTTTAAAGTTAATCGCAAAAGGTGCAGACAGACCAATAAGCTCGAGATCTACAGTAAAGTTAAATTAACGACACATGTAATTAATTGAAGATCATCTTTATATTGACCAAGTTGACCAGTTACACTCTCACCGTTTTGACATGCCAACAAATTATTACCAAATTATTACCATGCAAGACATTTGCAAGCTTGCTATTGTGTTTTCGGGCAAGAAGGTCACCGACCTCTCCCCCTTCAAGCCCTAAGATGCCCGTGCGCCTATGTACTTAATCTGAAGGAACATAATATAGCCATTGTCATTAAAAATGTTTTAAAACAATTTACTCGTGCTTTTAGCTATATATGCGCCAGTAAATCGAGTTATGGGTGCACTTGGCAAGTTTAGGGAGGACTAAAAAGCAAAAGTTGCTCTTGGCAGCGCCTTGATAAGCTGCTCTAACGTTTCTTTCATATTCTCCAGTCTTCCCACAAATCTCATTACTCACGATGGACACAATTGAAGCTCTTGGTGATAAAGGCAGACACACATTTTGTATTTTCGCAGATATCTGTGATCCGGGATGGAGCTATTTCAATGGGTACTGTTATTTAACAAGCGAGACATGTACAAACTGGACCACAGCGCTGTCAAAATGTCGCCAGGAAAACTCGGACCTTGTTAACATCAATGACAACGAGGAGAATGTCTTTATACAGCACCGCCATAATGGAGACAAGTCATGGCTGGGATTGAATGACATATCTGTAGAGGGCAACTTCACCTGGGTAGATAAAGGAGATGGTAACTTTACAGCATGGGCTAAGAATCAGCCAAACAATTACCGAGAAGAAGATTGTGTGCACGCACTTGGTGTGAAATATAATTATGAATGGAATGATGTTCAGTGTAGCAATTGTCACCAGTACACTTGTAAGAGAGGTAAGGCTGAAATCACTGTTTATTATAGCAAATACGACTGTCAAAGTCATAACGTTAATTTTGAAAGCGTTGGAATTAAATCTTATTTTTCATGGCAACATCGATGTCTTGTATTTTTTTGCCTTGCAAGTGCTAGATTTGTCTCGTCTCTTCCCGTTTCTTTAATAAGTAGATTTTCGAAGAAGAAGGGTAAACTTGACAAAGTAACACTGCGTGTTAAATTCATCCCACTATTATGCAAACTAATGTGCAATGTTATCTGACCTCTTTCACTTGTGATAGTAAGTTGTAGGAAAGGTCTTTTCAATCTTCAACGCCTTATTTTTCTTTCAATTTTCCATGTTAGATGTAGACGAGTGCCATACTTCCCAAATTGAGTGCGGTCAGTATGCTCACTGTACCAATACCGAAGGCTCATATGACTGTCGGTGCAAGGCTGGTTACCAGGGAGATGGCTTTAACTGTCGTAGCTGTAAGTAACCAGTAATGTCAACATCATCTGTAATCCAAACCACGGTTTTCAAAAAGGTGACTCTTGTCTACCGGTTGGGTTTCGACTAGGCATTTACCATTTACTCCACAAACCCCAATGTACAGAGAGAGCTTAGGTTAAGTTCGACCTGATTCAGATTTTTTTTACTTACTGCGACTGCTTGGCGATCCAAGCATTGTGATACAGTTTAACTCCACTATTTCTAAACCTCAGGGGAATGTAAGAGTCCTGTAACGTTATGCCAGCTTGCATTTCTTGTATTTTCCACCGAGAGAGTCGAAACTAAACTATAGTTAAAGTTTTCGAAAATACGTCTGAAGCAACGTGAGGTAAACTGTCACGCTTTAGATAGATGATACAGTGCGCTTTTACTAGTCAAACAGAAATAAATTAACCAAAGGCAGAAAGAGATCACCTACGTTAGTGTAAAATTTAAAGTGTCCCAGTGGTAATTTGGCAGGTCGTGACACGGTCTGTGATATTAACTTTCAACTTTAACAGTGGGGTGAATTTAAATCAAGGAAAGCAAAATTTAGTTCCAAATAGCGGTAGTAACTGAATTCGAAATAATCGACAGTAAATGACGAAAAACAATAGAAAATCTAAGGGAAATAGGTTTCAGTTCGAAATAATGGAGAACTTCGCACTGACCAAGTTCGACTTAATGGTATCAAACTGTAAATATAAATAGATGCTTGGAGCGCTTTCCATTCAATCAGAAATTTCCAAATCTCTCGAAACAGTGGCATAAGTACGGAAATTTGCCTGGGAAGATTTCTAAAATTTCAAAAATTGCTTTATTTCCAATATGCGAACCATTCAACTGAAAATTCCTGAAATTTCAGGAGGAATTTCTATCAAAAATTCCGTTGCGAAATTTTCGAAAATTGCAAACGCAATTGCAAAATTTGGATTTAATCCTTTCCAAAAAATTCAGAAAGACACTGTTCTATTCGCCACTGAAAAGTTCGGGAAATAAATATCAGGGCTTTCTTATATCAATAATCGGTTAATATTTATTTATTATAGTAACTCTAGGTTTGTATTCACACGACCCGGCTCATTCCTGTAAAGAAATCCAGGACCTTGGAGCCTCTAGAAAAGACGGAAAGTACTGGATCGACCCTGAGAAGAATGGAAACCCTTTAAATGTCCACTGTGACATGACAACTGATGGAGGTAAAGGTTCATTTTTGTAGATGGATCTTGAAGAACAATATCACAACTGCAGTAATTTAATTCTAAACACTAACTACTACACAAACCCCGGAAAACAGATTATATTCTCTTCAGCATCAAAATTTGCTCAAAATGTACGAAACAATTATTCGATTCGGCCAGAATGGTGCTAACCTTTGGGCTAAACTAATGTCGATATAGTAAAGTTTTACTTCCATTATTCTTATCACATCAAAATACGCCATTGCTACACAAACACAAGATAAATTAAAATGGTTTTCGTAGGCATCTACATAAATTAAAATTTAAAAATATCCTTTGCCGTTTCTACATTATAATCAATACGGTGCGTGGTTCAGACACGACCGCATGCATCTACGTCCTCGACAACTGCGTTTAGCAAGTTGTTCATGAGAATGTCATTTTAATAATAAAACTTGAGACTTCCATAGGCTGCATGACTATGGCGTTGACTATCTATTCTCGCTTGATTTAAGGTGGCTGGCTTCTTGTCTCTGATGTTGTGGTGGGCAGTTCTTCTAGACGTTTTGATTTCCCAATTGAGACGTCATACCGAGGAATAAGCAATTCTCAGAAGGTTCTCTCGAAGACTGCCATGAATCAGCTGAGAACACATTTGTCTTTTACTCAGCTGAGATTCTTCTGCCGGAAGAAACGCACTTTCCACATTACTACGACAAAGAATAGGGCTGGTGAAGCTGTAGTCCAGTATTTCAGCGGACAAACTGATACGATGCCAGCCTCATGCGGCTCTTATGTGAGAATGAGTGATGACACCTCGGTTTTAGCTGGAATATGCGCTAATTGGGGATACGATGGATCCTATAACATTGGCAAATGGGGCCACATGAGGGGTCAAACTAGGTTATACGACCACCCCGCTTTTGCTCCAGGGTATATCTTTTGGATTGCTCCTAATTCCCATTCCCACAGGTGGGAATGTGACGACCAAGGCGTAGGGGTGTCCTCTGGTAACATCTGGAAAATCTTTGTTCGTTGAAAGTTTAGTACCTCAAACCCTAGTTTATTTTTAATTTTTTTGTTTGTCTGCTTATCTGCGAAGCTTTTGACATTAAAGTAGCCATATGCTTTGTTTACCGGAAAGATTCATTCCTTGGGTTGGTTTAAATAATTTCAGGCACTTAATCTGTCCTCGTATTTTCCTATAAATATCATGCAATGGACCTGTATGTTTAGTATTCTGGCTTTAAATTGAGTATGTTTATTTTGTTAAAGCTAGTTTTTAGCCTGTAAAATTGGAAGCCTCTTCTCAAACGTTCAGACTGATTACAAGCCTTTATATTCCTGGCTCGCTGGCCTATTTTAGAGGTCTAAATTAAATGGGGTAAGGTTATCGAGAAACACTCTGCGCACGCTTCACTATTTTAGAGTTTAATGAATGAAAATTAAATAACTGAAGCATGAACCTTACTAACTCGTCAGACAATAATTAAGCTGCTGGTTTTCATATTCCGCGTAACAGCGACGGAATCTTTTGCTGCAGTTTTCTCTGAAGAATCTGGAGAACCGGCCGAAGAAGCGAGGCCAATTCCCATAGCATTTGTCCCTGTTCACGAATGGAAATAAGAATTGCGTTTTCCCGAACTACGAAAATAACCAAGTAACGTACTCTTTTTATTAACGTGCTCCTTTATTTACGTGCGCAGTGAAGAAAGCAAAATCGTGAAAGGCAGCTAAGTAAAGGCTGCATATTGCATATCGCATACATTAGTTATTCTCACTAGACGACTATAACGATTCGGAGGAATATCGGTTAATATCAGTTAATAAGAATATCAGTTAATAAGTCACGCAAAACTCTCAAGTCACAGATCACGAAGAATAATCAGCCAATCATACCCCTGTACGTTCCTCTTGAATGATATATAAAGAGAAAAACGTAATAATACGTTTTCTTGGCCCTCGCCTATATATCAAGAAATAGGCAGTAATTTTGATGTTTCAATAAAGGGGGCTTTGGACCTTTTGACCATAGCCATGTTTACTCATTTTTTTGTGTTCACTCTGTTGACCACACACAGCTTATGCAAGGCAGCAGCAGGGATGCTATGGCTGGTTTGTAGTGTCACGCCATCTAAAATAAAAGTCGTAATCACTAAATAAATTAAGTCAAGAAACTAGGATATAAAAGATGATTGATGTATGAGCAACCTCGCCAAGATTCAGATTTGTGCGGTTATATTCAATCGCGCGTTATTCGCAAATATGTTTCACCCAAATGTATAGAGCTTTGTATAGAGACGCCATGTTGGTACCCATCCAGGTGGGCACCAACATGGCGGTCGCAAATCCCCTAGAATTAAAGCTCCGCCAGCAATTATCTCTCTGAGGAAAAAAAAGTAAGTTTACTCCCCTTTTATGCGAAGATTCACTATCACGAATCTTTTCTCTCAACCAGAATTAGTCTGTGTATTATAACACTTAATCGTTGTGGAATAACATTGTTTTAAGCAGATGTCATTTTCTCATTATCGAAGCTTTTTACTTTCGTGATCCTTACCTGGCTCATAAAAAATTTCGAGGAATTAACTAACACTTATCTTCTTCAGAGTGATTTAACCCGACCTAAACTGATTCCATTCCCTGCCAAGTAGGTATTTACCTACGCATTAAGCCAGGTTGAGGTATTGCTATAAAACATTACTTGGCGAGATGAGGTGCTTGACATGAAGGTTCTGGTTCCCAGAGGCTGTTGAGCGCTTTAGGCTGCTTTTCACTTGCGTATAAGCATACGCCCGCATACCAAATGTAATAATAATAGGTTTGAAATTCAAACAATAAAAATATCAAACAGAAAAGACTGGTTTTGGGCTAAAACCAGCACTAATACTTCCTTAGATTTGAATCTTAAAATATGGCTTTACCTGGATTAACGAGAAAGGCACTCCAAGCCCCTAGTCCATTCGTAACATTCAAATTTTTTTTTTCTTAAATATTGTAATTGGTAAATTTTCATATCACCCAGTGTAGCTTCCTGTGGAGCTTGGTAGGATTGTTTGACAGTTTTCTCAACCATTAATTGTTTGAGGTTTATTGACTAACCTTAGGATAGTAACTTCGCTACCTTTACTTACCTTAAACCTCGCATTTTTGTAATAGTTTACTACATTCAGTAAAAAGACTTAAAGAAGTAATTGTAACATCGTTATATATCAGTGCTTCACATTTGCTGTTAATAATAAGTAGTGGTTTTCAATTTCTAGAAGTATATCTTCAAGATTAAAGAGTTGCTTAGCTCGTATCCTAAAAAAAAACTTATAAACGATGAAACCATTGACTAAATGTAGCGAGTACGTAAGTAAAACTTTATTTTCACAGTGTTTGCCAGTTTCCTCAGAGGCTGATGTCCAGCTAGCTCGGGCAATATAAAAAAATATGTCTTTTGCTAGGCGTTTGTTAAGTTGCATGGCGCTTATTGCATGTTTTATGACGAGAGAGCGTGTTTTGTTTTCAAATTTTCTGTCAATTACAAACCTGTAACATTTCACCCAGTTGGTTTGTGTAGATTGCAGGTCATTTGCACGTGAAAATAAGACAAATAATATAAAGTAAACTAAATGGAATGGAAATATAACTTAAAATAAAAGAGAATAAAATCAACTGTCAATTTGCGTCCTCCATGTAATTTTGACTTTTCAAACTTTGCTTTTTTTTTCGGGAAAGTGTTATTTCCCCTTGACCCTCAATGTCCCCCAAGGGAAAGTCGAGGGGCACATTGAGTACCGAGGGGAAACAAAACTCACTGTTTCCCAAGGGAAAAGTAATTAAATGTTTTGTTATACCTCCCGACTCAACAATACAAAAAAGAACTGCGAACAAAATGATCTGCTTGATGCCCTGCAGTTGCTGTGCCCGCAGTACGAGTGACAATAGAAACCGGCAAGCTGTCCCGATAAGAGTCTTTTTCTTCGCAGCTAACAAGGTGAAGACAATAATAAAGCTGCTTTGTCTTCTTCAAATAACAATCAACTAACAAGAAATCTAGATTCCTTCCAGAAGACAAGAAAACGTTCACGGAATACTTCAATATTGAGTTAGAAGAAATAACATGTTAATTTTTCTATTTTTTTAAAATTTAACACACATTTTGTAGGAAAATTTGGCCATGTTCACTCTTTCACTGCTGTTAGAATGCTCAAAAGGTTCATGAATAAAGAATGAATTCGGTGAAAGTGAAACAAGGCTGTTTAAATGCATAATTGTTGCAGCATGGCAGTCTAATATTTACCATTCCATGCTCTTATTCATAGAAAGCTGTAGAATACTGGGAAGCGCTACAAAGCAGATGTTTAAATGTTGTCTTCTTCTTGCCGTAAAATAAAATCTAAGAGAAAAAACCAAACAAAATCCAAAGTTAGTTATTCCATTTGTATAAAGCGAAAATTAAATGCGTGACAGGCTTGAAACTCGCGATCGAGTCCAATGTTGTAATCCATTTCCACCGAAACTCTTAATATGTATTTAAATACCGTGGCGACATTTTACATTTTTTTAATTCGAATGCTCTCATTAAAGGGAGCTGCGTGATAATGAATAAGGGTTTTCATGATATACAATTTACCAAAATTTACATCAGTGGAATAGTTAAATACCGAAAAGGGAACAATGTTGTTCAAGATTTGAGACATAATTCTCCGTCAATTTCTAACAACAAGATTATCCATTTGAAAGGCACTGGAGAGCTGGAAAAAAATCGGTTTTATCTCTGTGTAAACGTTACGGTAGAAGCGACACAACTAAAACGTCCTGAAAGCGATTTTGAGGATTAGAGTAGTAAGCGGCCCATTTGTTCGGGACAACTAAAATATTTTCAACGCGTAGTAGTAAAACTCAAAGCTTTAATCGCGATGCTCGACGTATACAGAAATGACAACTTGATCTACGCCTACGGTGAAAAACTGAACAAGAATTAACAACACATTCGGACAAATGGAAACTGTGAAACCTATACTTACATGTTCTGTGCGGTTTCAACGGGAAAAGTACAAAACTATAGCAAGAAACAACACTGTGAAAGCAATCTGTCCGGCACAAACTCTTTCAAAGACAAACCATGTGCGATTGAGTCATGTGATTCAACACAGTCCGACCAGCTGTGCACAGTTCGATCCTAAACGAGCGTCGGCTTATAACAGACCTAGATCATTTTCAGTTTATCAGGTTCGGCCGCTAGTCGGCCTCAACACCATTGCAGAGTAGATCACGATATGGAAAAGTTTACAAACAACTGAGTCAGAGTTTAATTGTTTTTTACTTTGGAGCTGCACCTTTTGAAATTACGTTATACTTTATAGCGTCGTTTGTAAGTTGCTTTTTATTTTATTTGTTTTTATATTATTTGTCTTTTAAGGCAACTTCTTTAAATGCTTCCAACAGAATATGAAACCAGAACAACTACTAATTTGGAAAACCTTTTTAAATGCTTACAAGAGAATATGAAACCAAAGTGTATGGTATGCGTTTATCGTCACGATTTGGAGTCGTCTGGATCGGTTGATTCTTTTTTCCAACCTAACTTGGGAAAACTGTAGTCCGATTATAGTTCAAAGAAGACTTTCTACTTGTCCTAGCTATACTCTAATTGAACTTACTGAATTACCTTTAAATTCTAAAAGAAAATCTTCTTCGTTTTTATTTCTAAGGTTTTCTATAATGTAACGGTCATAGCAGTCTTAAACCAAAGTCGGGAGTTTAGATAATAATTGTCTCAAGGAGCCCATAATGGGCTCGTGTTGGCTATATAAGCGCGAGAAAAAGAAAAAAAAGTGAAGTATTCTGGAAGGATGCCATCATGCAAATTGTCTATTTTTAGCATTTGGACTGAGTGGAGTGAGATTTGATCTGATATCATATGCGTGATTTCAGAATTAGAGGATCGAGCAACGCATTTCCGACTATAAATTGCAAGTAATAGTTTTGCTTTTACATCTCATTTTGTATGCAAAGACAGAAGGAAGTGGAATTTAGGGAAGGAAATAACGTGATTCATGAATAAATTGCTCTGGCTTTCCTGTAATTTGATTGACTTTTTTTAGTATTCCATTGCGCTTTGGCTGGGAATGGATGTGACTAAGAGCACAAAAATAATGCGATTCTAGAATAAATCCCACTGCTGAGAGCCAATCACACTGCAAGGACCGCAAGTGATTTTAAAATGGATGTAATAAAGAGAACGATGGATCGCATTTATATAAATGAACACAATACATTTAAATTTAATTGGCAAGGTACTTTAATCGATAATACTGGTCAGGGTGGTTCCTAAAAAGCTAATATCTTCGAGGAAAATAAACATTGCTAATATGAAATTAAAAAGTACTTCTACTAACAATCATGTTTGACTATATTATATACGTACAGTGGAATTCCGATTTCTCGGACCCTTGCTTTTCGAGCCTCCCGATAACTAGAAACAAAACTCGTTTCCCTCCCCTCAGTCGAACACTGTAATTTTACCCCCGGTTTCGCGAACTATCCGATTTTTTGAAGCCAACTTTCGTTTTTGTTTTGGAGGTTCGAAAAATCGGGACTCCGCTTTAAATATATTTTTTAAGTAAATGAAATGAAATTAAATAACTAGTGTAGTAGAGGAGACTGTTTTCACTAGGCGTTCAAAGCCAGTTAAAGTAGACAGCGTTCTAATGTTTTCAGACTGAGAATTCCAAGTTTTGCAAACAAAATACATAAAAAGGAAGTGGAAGTAGGTTTACACTATTAGAGAGTTCACCGTAGAACGCAAAAGTTGTCAATCGTT
>Ga0126337_10001159_pt1 | contig 15399 bp, 8 predicted proteins | sample DipCmetagenome_FD_92527 | JGI IMG/M metagenome (GOLD analysis project Ga0126337, IMG submission 92527) | Coral microbial communities from La Bocana,Puerto Morelos, Mexico - Diploria C A metagenome | ecosystem: Host-associated > Invertebrates > Cnidaria > Coral | place: La Bocana,Puerto Morelos... | reverse complement strand
TTTCACTATCACACACTATTACAAAAATTCATTAATTAAAGTAAGGAAAATATAATAATAATAAAACCAAAACAAAATGTGCTCAGTGACCAAAGAAGCATATGCTATCGTGTTGGTCACTGAATAGAATAGAAGTTCTTTCAGCTCCCCGATTTTTGTGAATAAGGCAATGGGAATAGTGGCAGCAAACTCATGACTTGTTCTAGACAGTTCATCATTTAAGTTATCATGCCTGGAGCTTTTCCATTCTTCAGCGATTTTTTGGCTTGGATGACGTCCCTCCTGTTTGGGGGATCAGTGTTAGCATTAAGATCAGTTGTGGCCTCCTAGATGTTTGATAAAACAGTTGGCGGTGGTCTATTCAAGATCTGAAGTGTTTAGGCTCTCTCTTGCTCTCTCTCTCTGATGTCAATAGGTCGCCATTCCTGTCCTTTACAAGCATGTTGGTTATACACCGTTCCTTATTCATTGCGTGTGGCTTCTTCCTCTTCCAGGGGTGCCAGATTTTCCATGTACTTCCGCTTGTCAGGTCTTGCTCGAAGCTCTACCTTTCTTACTTCCGCCCGGTTCATCTCTTGATGCTTTTCTTTCTGCAGTTGGGATTTCAAATTCATGATTTTCCTTTCAATTTCCGTCTACTTTCAATTGCTTTCATGCATCAGGTGACAGCCACCCCTTTGGCTTCCCCTGCCTGTATTCTACACTACACGGGTGACGAATTCCCACGTAGACTCTGTGACCCCCTACCCCCTGTAATATTATTTTATCATGTAAGCCTGCAGCCAACCAGCGGTAATATAAAACAGCAGTCACAGGGGGGTAGGGGGTCACAGAGTCTACGTGGGAATTCGTCACCCATTCTACACATGGGTAGTGTAGTACAAGCTAGTAATAGCTTAGAAATAAAGAGACATAAAGATATAGATCGCGACGTTTCGACTGCTTAGGTTTCATCAGGCAATGAGGTATACTAATTACGCGGTACCATTTATATCGGGTAGTGCATTTTGGTCCTACATTGTTCGATTGCGCGGACGTGGATTTGTTTCCTAGACGGCGCGATGCTGTATCGTTCTCCTGTTGCTCAGTTTTCTGACGACCATTTGGTATTGGATTACCCGATACGTACAACGGGTGACCCAAATTTAAAAAAAAAGAAAGAAAGAAAACCGTGATAACCCAAAAGTCCCCCAAAAAAACAAATATTTAAAAATTTGAATGTGAGTGTGAGATTTGACTGGCTGAACACTGAAATTTGTGTTGCAGATGGTGGATACACGAAGACATTTGTTGCACGGAATGTTGCAGAAGAACGAAATTCTAGTGCTGCAACATTGCACAACAGGGGTGGATACACAATGCAATTTAACCATTGTGCGCAATATTGCACCGTGTATCCGGCCTTAAGTTGTGCCACAACAAAATGGCGCTCGTTTTCACATAGAAAATTATCCAACGCTTTCACAGCAAAAAGGCTGCACCGTAGGCTAATAAAGAACAATTTTGTAGGAGAAGGTGTTCAGATAATATGTGTAGTATTTGTTTCATCACTCAGCTTGGTGTATTAGCCGGCAGTCAAGGCTATTCAGAAGGGATCAAGCAAGGGGCTCTCGTTAAGCGTAAGTAGCCTGTTATATTTTAGAATTTTAGAATGATAAAAGAGAAAAGCGGCATCATCACGGCAATGTTAAATGCAAGAAAATCGTTGTTTACCTCACAGACGGACGGGATTTTTAATTTTCAAGCGGAGCAAACCTGACGTTCATTTATTCTTGCAGTTTATTTGAACTTAATATTTACAAAGGAAGGGGTAATTTCGTTATTTTTGACAGCCATATATTTAGGCATCAATGTGGCTTTGACTCTGACTACATTACTAGATCCGCCACTTTGTTTCTACCGCAAACTAAAGGTTCCCAGACAGAAAAGTATCCGGATTCAAGAGAAAATCGTTTACGCGACAAAACTATCCGGATTCCAAGGGTTAGGATTCAAAGTTCCCACATTAAATTCCGGATATAATTTCTCTTGAAATATGACCAAACCGGGCAGTTTTTATTTCGGATTCGTTCACTTGTATGTAAACGGCGAAGTCAATCAGATCCTAAAACGTTCCGGATTCGTCACAAATTCGGAACAATTTCCTCTAATGTATGCCTATGTAAACCTGGTCTAGGCCTCCACCTTGAGAACAAGCGTTTATTTGGGACCCGGCGTTTAATCGAGAAAACCATGGTACGTTTCAATCAAAGCAAAATAAGAAAAACATTGAAAAAATGAAATGCATATTTTTCTTTACTCTTATTCAGTACACAACCGAATTACGAGATCGGTGTCAGTCAGGTGTCAGAGAAAAAATTCTTGGTATTTTATTTTGACCTAATGTGTACTTAGATTAATTAAGTGTGGGAAACTAATTTTTTAAAATTCAGAATTGTGACAACAGAAGACGTTCGTTACTATTGACAAAAATATAAAACAGATTACCTGCTTTCAATCTTGTCTATTTAGGTGCTGCGTAGAGCAAGTTTGCATTGAAAACTGTATTATCAACAAGTTTAAGTAAACACAAGCTTGTAACAAGCGTATAACAATCAACATACTCATAACATATTTTCTTATTTCTGAAGTGTAAAGCACTTACTGTAGGTCCAAATGTGTATGGTCATTCTAAGAAACTAAGAAAAATAAGAAACATATAAAACACTACAGTACCTGGACGTTCTTTTTGTTAGGTGATCTTTCCCTTATAAACTGAATGACATTCATTGCCATGACAGGGAAAATAGTTGAAAAATGGCCACATTATTATTTTATTAATTTCTCATTGCATGTTCGCAGCTATATGGAAAGCAATACCTCAAATCAAATGGCATGAAGTACGCTTTCAGGAAATGCATTTTTTTAAAGCTACCCCAAATAATAATCATAAATTTCCATAAAATTGTATAAATTAAAGCAAATTTGTACCAAAAAAATGATGTGCCTTTTTCAGACGTCTTGTCAGAGGTACCAAGTGACGGCTGCAATTCAGGCTAGCTCAGCTACTAAAATAGCCGGAACAATTACTGCTAGAAAAAGAGTTTTCACTTTGTTTGATCTATCGTCGTCTTTTGTTAAATTTCTATCAGTGATAGGATTGATCCTTTACAAAATGCGCATCTGAAAAACAGGTGACAATGGCTACTTCATTCGTGTGTTCTGTCTTTCTTTCAACTCGTTACAAAAATGTTATTACAGACTTAACTATGAATACTATTACGTAATTTTCTTTGCAGATGATTTTATTGCCCGCTCTACTACAGGGGTTGGGATATTTTTTACACGCTTTTATTTCATTCCAGAAATTTAAACAAGTATTTTGAATATAAACATTAAAATAGCGCCTAATCTTATTTGTTAATAGAGTACAATGATCTTGAAGCCCTTTCTGCGGGTCTCTCTAACAGTGAAGTTGAGGGTATACTGTTGGATGTGTTTACTACCAACTATATTTCCAACAAACAACCTAAGTACTCAGATGCTTTGGAACAAGTCAAAATTCTCGAGTTTCCTTTCCCAATTGGAGTCTACATGGTCCACCTGTCGGAAGGCTGGCTATTCCACTGCATCAAAGAAGAAAGTAACAGAAAGATTGAACTGGAAATTTACCCGACCGTATTAAAATATATCAGAGGTTCCACATTTCAAGTATGTATTCATTTTGGTTAACATGATATGAAGAATACTATTTTCGCAACTCTTGTAATACGATAATATCAAAGGTCTGTGTGGACTGCCCTCTACAACCGATATTTCTGAGTTTTAGTTAGATTCCCTTCCCAGTTTCCGCCTCCGGGTTCAGCTATTACCATAACTTGTTCCAGCTCGGGGCGCTGGGAGCAAAGTCTCCTGGTGAGAATAAGTAACTGTCCGTTAATGTCATGATTTCTTCTATAATTTCTATAGGCCACTGAGTCGATTTGGTGGGGTACACGTTTAAACCTGTTTGGCGCAGACCAAGCGGTTTTCCAGAAGACTCTGTATATGTTGTCGAGTGTCCTGGCTGCTTTGATTGCTATGGGCCTGTTATGGGAACTGTTTTCCAGACAGAAAAGGCGTACACTCAAGTTGCGTGAAAAAGGTACAACGAGTCCCGCTTCTCTGAAATTAACTTCTGTGGTCCAGATACTAAGCAGTCACTTTATTGCTATATTCTACCTATTCACAATTTGCTTTTTGTATAGTAGTTGGACAACTGTCCTTGTGGGACTACACACAAAGTTAAACACCCCCAAAAAAATTAAAGGTGAAAGATGGAACTGAACAAATCAAGAATAAAGACTTATTTGAAAAAAAAGTGGGAACTCACACCAATATATAGCTCTTACTAACCGAGTTCGAGGTCCGTATTGTAAGTTACGGACCGAGAAAACGAGGTTAGTAAGATATTTATTATATCTTTGGGTTCAAAGAGATGGGGAAGATTTCAATCAAGGGAACGGCCATTGACGCCCGTCAAATCCTAAACGTGAGGACAATTTAAGAAACCAACTCGAAAGTTTGGATTATCTGTTTCTATGTTTTGTTCTTTTTCTTCGTTCGCGTATTTTTCCTTTAAATATGTTTCAAAGTTTTCTCCCAGTTCAAGAGACATTTTGCTTGGCGACTAGAACAAACTTTTGAATTTAGCGGGCCGTACAATAGAGTACGGCCTGCTAAATTGACCAATCACAACGCGCTAAGAGATATAATAAAACTATTTATGCCGCTGTTATTTTGTTGTACGCTGTTGAAATATGAATGTAATGATGATTTGATTTCTATCTATCAATCTGTCTATCTGCCTGTCTATCCATCTCTTCCGATTTCCAACGTTTCAGGAAACAATGAGTGAAATGAGAGGCTTCAAAATGGGCTCTCTTAACATAAATGGTTTAGTCAAACATATCAATGAGTTAAGAGTACTTATGATAAATCAGCCTCTTTGCATATTGGTAAAATGAATCTAAACTTGATGGCAACGATTCTGATAATATTCTTTCTTTGCGTGGTTATACAGTTGTTCGTAAAACTAGAAATAAGCAGGATTCATTATCTTCAACAGTTTACATGAGTTCGAAGAGCAAAACCTCGAGTTGATCGCCTGGAAATTCAGAAACCTAACTCGAAACCATTTCTTTTCACTGCATGGTATCGACTTCTAAAGTAAGATTCTCAATATTTTGAGTTATTCTTGGAGAAGGTAGAGCCAAAATATAAAGAAACATTTTGGCAACGCGGAGTATTTTTGATGAAAGTCGAGGTGTTTCGGTTGGCCCCTCGGAGTCTTGTAACCCCAGCAACATTTACATTTAGAATCAAGAACTACGGAGCGCAGGATATTCATGGGATGAGATCCTAAATAAAGAGAGGCAAACAAAGTGAATGGAGAATTTTCAAGTACTCAACCATCTCCTTAAGTTTGAGTTCAGCAGAAAACTAAAGCCTGACAACGCGTATGGATTGCCAGAGATGCACGGGTTTTGACACGAAGGAGAGAAAACCCATATTCCTCAGATGGAAATTCGCAAATGGCAATTATTCTTACATACCGCTTTTGGTTAAAGCGTTTGTTGCCCCTTTGAAGAAAAACCAATACCACGCTTGGAGAACTCTCACTTGTAAGATTATACAGTACATATAAACGGAAGAACTAGAATGCACCGAGATCAGTAATTGCAAAAAAAGTGGGCTTTTCCGAAAACGCAGAGTGCGAAGTGCGGAGTGTAAAAGAAATATTAAAAAAAACTATTAAAAAAATAGAAATTAAAAAAAAATTTAAAGTGAATTAAAAGAATAATTATATACATAAATAAACTAGGAATAGAAATTTAAGAAATAAAAATAGTTATTGAAAAATTTACATCTCCTGAAGTGCATATTTCATTCAGTCGAAATGGGATATTCAACTCACAATTTTCATAGTTAGCAGTTCACTTTTACGAAAGAAAGTAAAGAAAATGTGAGCAATTACACCGGAGCAGGAAAAAAAGTGTTCTGAATTGATTCTCAGACTGTGTGAACCTGGCTTAAAACCTCTCCTCTTGTCTTTGTGAAAGTTGCTGAAATCCAGGAAACAATGGGCTTACAAGAGTGTAAATACATCAGATATGATTATAATCCTCCTGACGAGAGGAACTCCGCCAAAAAAAGTTGAAGACCTGGTCTGAGGGTCCTTAATTCCTAAAACGCCCAGAAGAAGAATGGCCCAAGTTTAAAGAGAATCCTAAGGAAAGCAATTGTCAGAGGAAATGAAGCCGCTCAATAAGTTCAAAGCTGCGAACACCCGTGAACAAGTAGATTGCCCAGCTACATCAACGGAATCAAAAGATAACCCTATTTGGGAATATTTGATGAAATTTTGTTCGACGGAAAACAAGGAAACCTTGGCTTATGTTTTACGATTTGCCAACAACACAAAGCTTGAAAGCAAAACAGGGAGATGCCATTTCACCGGAAGAGTTGAGAGAATCCGAACAGGGGTTATTCAAATGGACAGAAGATCAATATGATACTGAAGACAAGAAGCTAATCCAGCATCAGATTAACAAAGTGTGTTACGTTCATATGGGAGACCAGAGAACATCAGATCGTCTAGTTTAAATGAATATCTGTGTTTTGAGACTGATAATAGTGGAACACGATCCAGTGGATTTCATTTTTACATGCTTTCTTGTTAGATAGATAGCTTGCAGTAAATCTGACGGGATCTGTGTATCTTTTTGCAAACTATTACATTTTTGATATATGTTTTTGCTATTTTCAAACTGAAATATTTAGCGCCATAAATAAGGAGCTAGAATCTAGAAGATCAGTATGTGAATGGGGAGGTGTCATTTTCTTTTCGCACGGATCCACACACAGTAAAGGTGTCTGCATTCTAATTAACCCTTCATTTAATTGCGTTTTGGAAAATTTGCAAAAAGATCAAAATGGAAGAATTGTCTCGGTCGATTTAAACCTAAATGGCAGCAAACCCTCTTTATGCAATATCTATGTTCCTAATGATCAATGAAATCAACAAGTTTTTTTGCAAGATCAAAGTGCATACCTAATGTCCAACACTGACTATGTCCTAACAGCATCTGTAACACTTTTAACGAGCATACTTCCGCATACAACTTGAGGCAATCAGATTTTTCTACCCCTAGATACAACACTGTTACTTATGGGAAGCACTCTCTGTGTTACGTAGGACCCAAATTATGGGGCAAACTGTCTACGGCTGACAGATCAGCCAAGACACTGCAGGATTTTACAAACTGTATTCGCAAAAGGGATATAACTCGCTTAATGGACACCGGCTGTAAGGGCTGCTTTCTATGCTGCACATAATGCCCTTCAAGTCATTTATTTTATTGCATTTTTATTGTATTAATATTAGTATTAGTGTAGTTTTTTTAGCAGTGTCCCCTAATTAGTATGGTGTATTATTCTCAGGCTATAAGGTTTTTGACACTTAAATAAAGTTCTCACTCACTCACTCACTGAAAGACTCATTGTAGGAGGCGATTGGAACATCACTTTTCAGTGAATTGACAAGAAGGGAGGCACTTCATGGAAATCCACCTCCACCAGAGACAAACTCCTGACGACATTTTCAGAGAACGAAATCAGCAAATGAGCTATCCATCCATATTAATCAAATAAAATAAATCAATTAATCAAATAATGACATCAAACGCTCCGGACCATCGATCATTTAGACTTACTATATTAATAGCTCGAGCTTCTCGAGGACCGGGACCATGGAAGTTCAATAACTCCCTTCTGGAAGATGAAACGTACGTAGAATTAATGAGAAAACTACATCGTCGTCAGTGAAAAGTACACAGGCCTAGAGAACAAAAGTCTCGAATGGGGATTAATTAAAATGGAATTAAGGGGTTTAACAATCCCATATTCTAAAAATAAGGCAAAAAAAGCCAGGGAAAAGGAAACGAAAATCCAAAAGAAAATGGAGAAATTGGAAAAGCTTATCTCTAACCCTGCTAATACTGATCACTTAACCCGCCAATGGAAAACTGAATATATAATGTTAAAGGACGATCTTTGTCTTCTCTATGAAAATAAAGCTAAGGGAGCAAATATCCGGCTGCTCCAAAACAAACTGAATTTAACAAAATAAAAAGCCAAACGAACTGTAAGGTCATCAAGACCGGATGTCAGACTGATTTGTGATGAATTGGAATTATTACAGAAAATTGAAATGTATTATAGAAATCTATATTCATCTGCTATAGACAGAAGAAATGATTTGTTCGAGGAGTTCATTGAAAATCTTGAAATACCAAAGCTCGAACATACAGTTAGAGATGAACTCGAAGGAGAAATCACTCTTAAGGAATGTCAGGACATTTTCCGCACTTTTTAAAGGGAAAAATCTCCAGGAGACGATGGTTTTACTTGGGAATTCTATAATTGCTTCTATGATTTGCTCAGACGCGACCTTGTAGGCAATTTTAACTCAGAGTACAACACAGGTGGTATGTCAATCTCTCAACGTCGAGGTGTGATCACGCTTGTTCCGAAGGAGGATTCTGATCTCGAATTACTAATAACTGGCACCCAATAACTTTTTTAAATTTAGATTATAAAATTATATCAAAAGTAATTGCGGAAGAATGGAAAGGACCCTCCCACACCTTGTTTGCTCAGACCAATCAGGATTTGTAAAGGGAAGATAAATAGAACAAAAGTTAAAATGTTAACGACATTTTACAACAAACAAAACTACAGAATATCCTAGGTATCCTACTGCAACTTTACTTCCAAAAAGCCTTTGACACTATTCAATAGTAATTTATTCAAAACGCTATTTCTCTTTTTAATTTCAGTGAGTCTTTTCAACACTGGCTTTTAATTTTCTACTGAAATATCCAGAGCTCAGTATTGAATAATGGATTTAGTACAATCTACTTTTCACTTTCAAGGGGAGTAAGACAAGGATGCCCCTTGTCCCCTTTTCCCCTCGTCTTTGCAGTTGAGCTCTTACCATGTAAAATTAGACAAGATAAGGAAATCCAGGGATTAACTATCTTTCAAAAGGAAAAAATAAGTCAATTTGCGGATGACTCTACTCTTCTGAACAGCAACAAAAATTCCGTCAAAAGAGCCATCAATGTTCTAGACAACTTTGGTGACCTCTCAGGCTTAAGTTTAAATCCGTCGAAAACCAAAGCTTTGTGGCTTGGACCCTGGAGGTTTTGTAAAGAAAAACCCTTCGGATTCCAGTGGGCTGAAAAGCCTGTTCGGATAATAGGATCATATGTATCTTATGATGTAAAACAAAACGAAAAGCTCAATTTTGAGACAAAACTGCAGAAAATGCAAGGTATCTTTCACATCTGGAATTGTCGAAATTTAACAATACTTGGAAAATGTCTTATAGCAAAAAGCCTGGGAATCGCCCAGTTGGTCCACACGATTTCAAACCTTAACATTCAGAAAGCCTATATTCAGTCCGTTAATTCTGCTATTTTTAAAATTATTTGGAGAAAGAAGAAAGATAAAATCAAACGTAAAGTAATGATTTCTGATTTAATACGTCAAGGGTGGTCTGCGCGCGCCCAGAATAGATACCATGGCAAAATCATCGAAGTTGGCAAGGATCCCTAGACTTGTAGTGGAAGAGGAAAATTCTGAGGACTCCTGGACGGCCATTCCCAACTACCTACTGCACAAATATGGCGCATTGAATTTTTTTGTTAAGGTGTAATTACGATAATAAGTTTCTTGCAAGAATCAATTTACCCCAGTTCTACAAAGAAATCCTCCAGCATTTCCTGGAACTTAAGACATGCTACAACGATTTCTTTTCACACCAAGATTTTGTCTTATTCAATAACAAAGACACATTGTTGGACGTATGCTCTATCTTCTACAGAAAAGGGTGTTTATCTTATCCAAGATCTCCTAGATGCAGAATGTAACATCGTGTCATACACAAAATTTACGGAGAAATACCTTTTAAGCTGTAATCTGTTAGCCTATCTTCAAGTCATCTCAGCAATTCCTAGAAAAGCCATAGAAAGGGCAGAAGTAACCCCTATAGAAAAAACTGACTTCCTGTCAAAAAATGTTTTCCCGCTTTCATCAGAAATTTGCGTTAACCTTCTCAAAATGAAAAATAAAGAATTCTATAAACTACTAATTAACAAGGACAAAATCGAACTTAAGGCGAACAACAAAATGGGCTCGAGATATAGAATTCTATTTTAACCTTTGCATAGAATAATTGTTGCCAAAAAAGAGCTATTTCTTTACGGAAAAGAAAACAATATGCTACATAGATATTGCCAAATGAACGATTCAATAATCCATACTCAAACTCCGCAATACTCAAACTCAATACTCAAACTGCACTTGGACTAAACAATTTCTCTCGGAAGTTATCAAGTGGTTCAATGCTAAAAATGCCACCTCTCCAAGCTTCCCGCAGATCGAAATAATGTTTGGCAGGAAAGTGAATAAAATAAATGCAGAAATATAACTTTGTAAAGATAGTACTTTGCAAATAACAGGTTGAAGTTGCGTTTTCTTGCAAGATAACACAAGTTACACAAAGTTAACTCATGGGGAAATCTCCATGTCTGATTTCATAGCAAAAGTAACCAGGAAATATTCCTTGGAAGGTTTTTAAACCTTTAAACAAAAAATCTGCGAGAAGCTTGGAGAGGTGGCATTTTCAGCAGTGAACCACTTGATAACTTTAAACATTTAAAAATGTGTAGCAGTGATGTGTTATATTTATCATTTTTAAAGGTAGGAAGAAGATTGGTAAAGTGTGGTGTAATTGGCCGCCAATATTAGAAATAGATAAATAGTATAGAGATATCTACGTCAATTACGGAAGATGTATGAACTGTATCATGTACAAAAAAAGTAATTTTATTTTATTTATACATACACATATACATATAAAACGAGTTGATTTGCGTATATATTTGTTCTTTTCTTTTCTTTTTTTGTTGCTGTTGTTTCAAGTACTACGCATTGTAAAAAGGCCAACTGCAATGTAATTAGTGTAAGTGTGTGGTTATTTATGTATAGTAAGTAGTGCAAGTATATGTAGTGTCAGTATTGTGTAAATAGGAAGTACAGTGTAAGTGTAGGTGTACTATGTACTGGTATAATTTTTAATTGTGTAACTAGTCTAAGTTTCCCATGGACCTATGCTCCACTGGAAGCGAAAGGGTTTAATGAATGAATGAACTAGTCTAAGTGTCTGTCCTGTAAATTAAACTGCAAAATAATAAATAAAAAAGTAGATAGCTGCCTAGTTAGACAGGTAGCCGAGGATAGCACATCGGTGCGCGTTGGCTACTAGTGGCTGTAGTGTCAACGGATTTGTCAAAAGCATTTGACACCATACCGCATGCGCTGTTGCTTGCCAAACTAACAGCCCATGGTTTGAACGGCAACGCTTGGGCGCTACTTGAGGATTACTTGAGAGGCAGGATGCAGAGGGTGAAAGTCGGTGATGCATTCTCTAGCTGGCAATCTGTAAGAAAAGGTGTACCACAAGGAAGTGTACTAAGACCGATGTTTTCAATATCGTCTTAGATGACCTTTACTATATCAAAGAAGTGAAGCTTCATGCATATGCAGACGACGAGCAATTATATGACACGGATTCTGATCCTATCGCCCTTGATCAACGTATGCAGCGCGAAGTGCTGAAGGCAAATACCTGCTATACAGAAAACGGAATGATTGTCAACCCTAGCAAACACCATGCAATGGTTGTGGGGTCTACTGATCAGCAGCTCTCTTTTACGACTGAGGACTCACTCAATCTCCTGGGAATGACTATCGATAGTCAACTGAATTTTGATAAACAAGTCTCGCTTATTTGTAAAAAAGTCAACAATCAACTGAATGTTATGATAAGATTCCGCAAGCTCGTAAATACCTCCATGATAAAATTGTATAAGGCCTATGTTCTTCCACATTTTCAGTATTGTTCTGTAGTATGGCAATTTTGTAGCTATAAGAATAGCGAAAAACTTGAGCCATTGAATAAGCGTGCATTGCAGGTGGTTTTTAATCACAGAGAATCAACATACATTCATCAGCAGCTAGATCACTTTACAATCTGAGAGTACAAAATATGTTAATCACGATTTATAAATGTATCCATATTAATTTATACCCTGCGTATCTTACTCTCTTAGAAGAACTGATATACTGTCATTGTTCAGACCTGCTTCCACCTCTTATGGTCTTCACCTAAGTATTTTGCTTGTAAAACTTTGAACTCTCTACCGAATATTGTCGAAGACTTTCGAAGAAGATCCGAAGACGTTTCGAACATACACCTACAAATATAACTAGAGTTTGAAGTCATCGATATGTTTACTAGTAGGAATATGAAAAATACGTCACCCGCGTCCCGGACGTCGTCTCGTTTGAATTTTCTGAGTGGTTTATTTTCCAGTAAAGCACTGGTAATTGAACTGAGTGTAGTGCAATTTGATCTGAAATCATACGCGTGATCTCAAAATCGAACGAGCGTGCAGTGCGAGTTCGATTTGAAATCACAAGTATGATTTCAGACCAAAATTGCACGACCCCAAGTTCAATTGCCACTTTATTACATCCAGTTTGCACAATTTAATAGCCTAAATACAAGAACTACAAGATTTTGGTCAGTATTATTATTTATTGAAAAGTAGCCTCGAAGTAGCCGGTTTGTCAAAAAGCGAAACCGGAAACACGTTTACATTTCATTTCGAAAACATGTCAACGTCATGTCAACGTGATGTGAATGCGTCATGTGATTGGTTGTTTTGTTTCACTTTGTCATTCTCACTGGCTGAGAGAACGATGTGATTTACAGCAAAAAATGGTGCGATTTGCGAATAAATCGCACTGCTAAGAGCCGAACAGATTGCAAGGATAACCAGTGATTTCAAAATGGATTTAATAAATATAATGAATTACGCACAGGAAATACATAATGAAATAAACATTTTGTTTGTCGTAGTGAATAAAGAAGATGCTCAGGACGAAAAATGGAAGCAAGATACGCTGATGAAAAGCGATGACTTTCGACGCATGATGGACCGCATCTCTGATGTTGAAAAATGTCTTGCAAAGATTTCAGAGTTAAAAGCGGTTTACAATAGAATGGATGCTTACTCGAGTTATAAGGAAAAATATAAATCAACGCGAGAAAGCAGCGGGGGCTATGAAAATTCTGCATACAAAACGTCGCTAGAAATGACCACTTCTGGCCTGAAACACTGACACTGGAGTAAATGATTGTATTGTATTGTATTCCATCTGGAGAGAAATTGTAGCCAATATAGGGAATGTGACATGCTTCGCAATACACTCTGGTTTCTTTAGAAAATGTGAGATATTGAAGTGGTAAGACGGCGACGACGATGATGCTGCTACTGCTGATAATAATGATAATGATGACTGTATTGGATAGTCTTCAAAAGGATTAATTAAATATTATAATAGAACAGAAGAGGCAAAGAGAAAAGGCAAAACAAGAATATAAGTAAGTGAATTGTATCACAGGAAATAGTATACTCCTTGCTTCTCCGCATAGTTCTGAATTACTTGGAAATCACGAATAAAGCTTCTGCAAGTCATGGAGAATTTAACACGAGTCGACTTGATTTCTTATTATTGCTTATTATTGACTGAAACCTCACGTCCGTATAGTCAAGTTTGACCACCGGGTAAAGTTTTCCGCTTGTACAAGCTGTCGTGTCGAGAGTACTATGCGTAAAATTGTGCTATCACAAATATTGGTCTCTACACATGGTATTATGGTGGCCTTATACCCGAAAATTTATTATTTTTCATTAAACAACTTTGTGGGACAGTTTTTGTACCACGTTAAAAGACCTAAAAAATAAGTCCGTAATGCATACTTGTGAGCTTGTTTTAAAGTCTGGGATGGGAGTTTAATTGCTACATGTGAGAAGTCAATCACTGCAAAGATAAAAAACGTTATTTTAAAACTGGAGACATGTACTCGTGGCAGAAAACTTGTGGCCCCTTGGTCACTTCCTGGAAGTAAAACCATGCAAGCAAGAGAGAGGGTGTGACTTCAAGAGAAAACCAAGTCCGCGGCCCTGAAACGTCCCATCGACAGGATCGTTCTTCTAGAGGCTCCTAGACTACACAAGAGCAACTGAACATTAATGATCGTGATGTCGTCAACAGACTTCGAGCAGTCTTTCTTTTACTATGAAATCCGTGGGGAAGAACGTAATGCAGAGAGAAAAACAAGTGGAACTGGGAGTATAACATGCGAGTGGCGAGCGGTGATGTTGAGATAAAAACATAGGGCGCGTGTTATTAATAAGCCCAGGATCAGTCAAATAAAACTGAAATTAATGTTCAGTCCGCTCGGTCTGAGAGAACCGAACTCGAAAATCAGTCGCATTTCCTGCTGTTTCCGGCTAGTGTTGCCGCCGCTGCACTGTTTCAGGCCACAAACGGTAATGTCGTCGAGTGAGTGCGAGGCTGAGTTGAAATGTTCAGCCACCGGTAAGCCAGGAGAATGGATGCGGATGCTTCCCAAGTGCTCACTGAAGTGATCCCGGAGGCGCCTCCCAGTCTCACCGATGTATAGAACGGAACAACGGCGACAAACGATGCAGTTGACCACATTTTCAGACTGACAGGTGAAGCGATCACGGATGGTATAGGCGCTCTTTGGGCCCTGAACATTAGTTTGGGGTGTGGTGTACTTGCACGTCAGGCAGCGAGGACGTCGGCAGGGATACGTTCCGGGATCTGTGTGCGAGTAGCCAGAGGAGTGCACAAGAACATCCCTCAGGTTTTTGTCTCGTCGATACGACACAAGGGGGAACTCGAAGAAAATCCTGCGTGTCTCAGAATCAGTGGACAAGATGCCGAAGATGTCCAGCAGGATGCGCTTTGTGCCGGTGTTGAAGGAGTTGTAAGTTAACACGAGCGGAACTCTATTCTGTGCGTTGTCGTTCGGGTGTAATGGTGGTGTTAGTGCGTCGTCTCGTGGGACAGTTGATACCCTGCGTAGGTCGTTGTAGAGTGAGGTCTCAAGGTAATCACGCGCCAGGAAGTAGCTCTTCATTTCTGAGGATCTTGCTACAAAATCATCATTATCAGAACAGATCTGGCGGAGTCGAAGAAACTGGCTGTACGGAATTGCCTTTTTACAATGAACCGAATGGAGTAACAGTACACTACACTTTACTTCCAAATATGAACGTTTTTGCCTTACATGTTTCTCAATCTACATGCAGTAGAAAATCTTTTCCGTTGAGGCAGCCACTGGTTTTAGATGAACTGATTTCCCACTCAACTAGAAACCTTTAGCAGTTTCTTGCAGAGCAAATTCTAAAGAATTATCTTCGACTACGGCCATAA
>Ga0126337_10001158_pt1 | contig 15406 bp, 6 predicted proteins | sample DipCmetagenome_FD_92527 | JGI IMG/M metagenome (GOLD analysis project Ga0126337, IMG submission 92527) | Coral microbial communities from La Bocana,Puerto Morelos, Mexico - Diploria C A metagenome | ecosystem: Host-associated > Invertebrates > Cnidaria > Coral | place: La Bocana,Puerto Morelos... | reverse complement strand
GTTCTCATTTTGGCGCGACGAACGACGTAGTCATGATACCCATGGCGAGATCATACGAGCCTTATTTTTATACAAAAAAAGGTGCATTTACATATAAACAGAAGCATGCTTCTGATATAAAGGTATGGTTCAGTATCTTTCAGACTTTACAGCTAGTCAAGTCAGGACAGTACGTAGACGCAGCTTCTGATTAGCTCAGTGAGTGAAAATGTTTGTACGGTAGGCCTGAATAGCGCTTCAATTATTCATGGCGGAGCCTGTTCACATTATTTATACTTGTACAAGTTGTTGACCAAAAAAGCCGGAAGTTTCGGATGAAAGTCAAATAGACAGTATTTTTCTGAAAATCCGCTCGAAATTATAAACTTCGGTTCCGCCGGCGGTAGTCTTCGATTCTTTTTCTGTTCTGAAAGAAGGTGCGGAAATTTTCTTACGATCAGTATCATTTTCTAGATCATCTTCTCTAGGGGAAGTCGAACGTGGTAAGCGCTATCTCGTTCTGTTGGCTTGCTAATTTCGAAAAAACTATTATCTCAACCGGTTTATTTTGACGAATGGTAAGCACCCTTGGTCGACAAGAATGAATTGCGTCTCCCGTAAACAGGATTCTTCTTCTTGCGTTGGCGTCTGAGCACTAGCATTACACTTGAATTTGTGACAAGACTCGAAGCAACCTCGATCCCAGGTGGAGAAAGAAAGGAGAGAGAGACCCTGGGATCGAGGTTGGGTAGAAACAAGAAAAAAAATGGCCAGCGGTAAGCAGCAGAGTGGTCGTGGTCAGGCACCAGATCCCCTCGGCTTGTCGATTTACAGGCTAAATATAATGGGAGCTTTTTTAAAGAAATTATGATGGTTAACAAAAAAGCGGTACCTCAAAAAATTGCAATCAATACCTTCAAGGAACTTCTTTTTTTAGCGACTCTTGCTGTGTTTCGACAACATCCGCTGCGGTTTACTCGTGTCCTGAGGGAATTTTTGTGCTTTTGTCATTTATTTTTTTTTGCAAAGCACATTGTCTGTTGTATTCAATCAATCCAATCAGAAAAGATTTCTCTTGATCCACTAAATTATATTTCAAACACTTCATTAAGGGTCATTTCCGATATTTCAAAATTCAATTTGACTCCTTGGCGACTAGAATACGTAAAAATAAATCACACTTTGAAACTCGGGAATGGCATAAAGAAGCAATTTACGTTTGTTCACTAAGCATCAAAACTTTTAAAACGGTTGCAGTTGTTTTCTTCCGGTTGTTTTTCGTATAGACCCTGAGAATTTAGATAATTTACAGGAAAACCACTGAAACAGTCTTAAAATGCTGTTCATAGAAAGGAATCACTGGCTTCATTTCTTATCCAATTTTGGACACATCGAACTTTGGATTAGAGGCTTTAAGCTTTGACCTCTCCTAAAGTAAACCATCTGCTTTTCAATTTTTTTTCAAATCAATTTTTTTTCCACACGAAAGTCTGGGTTCATATTCCGTCAGGAACGTCTCTTTTGGGGCCGCGGATAAAAATTCTGGATTTTTCCTAACTCTGCCTGACCGTCCCACTCTCTACCCTAGAGTGCGATAAGATATTGCGCCCACGGAAACAAATTGCCCAGCCCCTCACATGTGAAAATAAAGATAAATCGCTTATAAGTCATTTACGTGTCATCAAGCCTTTTTGGGGCCCGGGGGAATTGGGGAAGGGGGCGACGGGGGAGGAGGGAGGAGGATGGAGGGAGGAGGATGGAGGGAGGGGATGCGACTAGGGAGCTATTCGTTTGGTGGTCCGTTTGTTGAGGTATAAATATTACCAGGAAATGCACTGGTGAATTATTCACTCCCTTAGGAGGCAGTCGGTACCTCGTTCTTTTACAGATTGTCAATTTTACATGTAAAAAGCAAACTCGGTGTTGCAGTAAATCTCGCCAAAATGAGTAACATTGGTTGACATGTTGGTCCGTCCAAAATTCATTTCGTCTTGTGCTTACATTTTCACGGAACAAAGAACTGTAGGCAACGGTAGAGTTCTTGTGCAGTGGTCGCAAAGGAATGAAATGATCAAATGAATTATAACTTACTAACGGATTGATAACAATCAGTAGAATATTTGTCCAAATCCAATGAGTTCAACCACCCTGTTCTTAGCAATTTATTATTTTCGATTTGTACGCAACAAATTAATTAGTGGAACGAGCGAGCTCTACCGAGCGTAGCACGAATTTCTACAACATGTACAAATTACCCGTTAAAGTTTTACAAAATTAAGTTTTCCCATTTCTGTAGTCACGTACCCTGGAGAAAGTTTATACTCATCGAAGATTATTTGTAAAGTTTTAATTTGTTGAAGTGCAGTGAATTAATAACCCGGACAAGGTATATTTGTTTACATTTCCTGTGACGAAACCCAGCCCTGAGGCAATTCACACCCATTTCGCACAATCCCGTTATTGCAAACATGATGGCGATATATCCGAAACACGTTCATTCGCCGAAATATTTCAAAGAATCGCTCAGTGTTCAGAAAAGACGTTCTGGTCGGCGCGAATTTATGATCAACCTGTCTGGCCGATTCGGGTTATTAAAATTGCTAATATCTCTAGGGTCAAGGCAGTGGCTTTGTTTTCCGCTATCTTTGATCACGAAAATTTAAACGTTTCAAACTTACCGTGACAGTTCTTTTGTGGACGATCTTCAGTGAGGCGGTAAAATCTAACTAAACAGTCATCGTGGAAGAATATTGATTAAATCTTTCATGTTAAGAGACAAAAAAAAAACAATTCATGCCTTATTTCAAGCAGTCAAAAATGTAGTAGTTTTGTTATTAAAAGGGCTATGTTAAAGAGCTCGCTAAGGGGGGTTGGACGGCGCACCTACGTAAGAATTCTATTCAAACAAAGCAATTTAGCTTCGTGGAATTTGTGAACTCTCCTCAAAATAGATGTCCAGGACTTGGCAGCTCGGCGATGTAAATAATCTACTCGCTTCCAGTGCGGTTTGGTTTTGATCTCGCAGCAAAGCTCAGACGACACACGATCGTTTTGTTCAACACCTTGATATGGCGCGTAATCATGCATATTTTCGCTTTATACACGACCGCAATAATAATAATAATGAACTCTTTTTCTCAGGAAGGATTAAACGAAAACTGCGCGTCTATCAAGCACTTGTGATCCCCGCCAATTTTTTACTCTCGAGAAAATTAACTAAAGTCTTAATTCCATTAGCACAGGGTTAAAGTTGCATTATTTTCACTGTCTCGGACAACAGCACCGATTCCAGGTCGCAAATTAACTCTTCAAGATGTTACAAAAATATCAAACAAACACGCATCGATAAATCATCTAACAGAAGTTTGATTCTGACAACTGCATTTAATGAAATGTAACTTCTAACTTCAACCATCAAAATAACTAGTAAAAGTCAGTTCCAGAAAATTTAATTACTTTCGCAGTTTGTAAATTAAACTGGAATTTCGGTCGTGGATAATAAATGCAAAGAGATAAAGATCAAATAGTTTGGCGCGAATCACCAACAAATCTATTATAATTAAACTGCCAATCCTTTCGAAAATAAAGGACCGTTCAACAACGCGGCTGTTTTCTTTTTACAAGTTTACGTTAGAAAGTACAAGAATTTAACAATGTTCCTTAGCTTGCAACGATTTTTATAGAAATTCAATACAATAACGATTGTCAAATAGCACGAACGAGAAAACAATATCGTACATTTAATGTTGAAATAAACATTCAACTGTGATATCCAAGCGCTTGAAAAATGTCCTTAACTTAAGTTTGTTTCCCTCTGAGAGCACACTTGAAAAATACAACGGCAATAATTACATTTTACAAAATATTTGGTTCGCAGTGTTTGCTGCCTGCTCAAACCGAAGTCTCGGAGTTGAGCCTCAATACAAACTTGTTGCTTTCAAAGTCAAATTCGTCTTCTCTAATATCTAAGTATGGGAGTCTTCTAACGGTAACAATGATAGAAAGATCTTCGCATTTAAGTTGAAACACTGTTGAGGAGGACAGTGATTTCGTAACCTGTTCTTCGCATACTAAACTCCAGCTTAGAGCCCGCTTTTTCGTCGTAAATTCCACACAGGGCTGGTCGTTAGTATAACGTTCCAGAAACGCTTTTGGGGTCATGTCGAAAGTAAGACAATGAGCGAGATGTTTTATGATTCCATCCATTGTGAACCGATGGTGGAGCCTCACAGTTCTTAAATATTTTTGAAGTGGTCGCGCAAACGATGGAAACAATGATTGCGCTGTTTCCTCAGGATCCATTGGTACACACGGTCCACGCTCGAGTTGCACTCGTTTGATATGTCCAAAAGCCTCCTCACAAGCGTTGTACAAACGCGCTTTTCGGCGCTTTACCTTTCGATCGAACTCCGCTTCTTCGTAAAAGCGGTCGTTCCTCGCAGGATCGCGTCTACGAGTTGAAGCCGCCGTTAAGATTGCCCTGGCCCGCGGGTTGACTTTGTCATTTTGCTTGCCGTCGATATCATAGAACTTGAGACTCGAGAACTGCTTGTTCGATGACCTCGCTGGAGTTTGCGTCAGATACGGATTATACTCGGGAAAATCCTTGTAATACTGCTCCAACACAAACACGGCCGTCCGCTGAATGGACAGAGGACCAATGTTGTAAAATCGACTGAATCCATCGGCACTGCGGATCACTTTGAGTGTAAACAAAGGGTCGGTTTGTCGGATCCACAACACCACCAGTGATGCATAATGCAAGAAAAGCAGAGTATCTATCAACGTGACCGCGAAATGAAGGATGGCAGAAAAATGTTGCGTCTTCTCGATGATCCTCAAACCGTAGAAAAGCCAGTAACAAACGAGAACCAAGAAAACAAGCGCCATCATACCAACCCGAAGAACAAACACTCGAGGCAAGGTGACCCGTGACAATCGAAAATACAATGCCCAAATCCCGATCACTAATAAAAGCTCTTTCACGGCGAAGCTGATAAAAAGACCATCACAGTTTGAGCCACAGGGTATAGGCTTCCATGTAACAACGGGATAAACGACGAAAATGATCGGCGAAACAACAGCGAACAGGCACAAAATCGCTTGGGGTATGAGCTTAACATGGCGCCCGAACGCACCGCATGAAATGCGACGTCTTTCTTTCACAACATCACTCAAGTCCGTCTCGCTAAGTGTTACGATCGATGTTGCTGTTTCAGTGATAGATGTTGCTGTCTCTCCCCAGTTGTCATCTTGCGGAATAACCTGCACTTGTATAATTCCTTCATCTAATATCTCCTGACTTCCAGTGTCTTCGGCTCGATCTCTTCGGTCTCTGTGATTATGGTCTCTATCACGGTCGGATTTGTGATGTTCCCCTCTCGGCATGGTCAAAACTTCTGGCTACAAAAGCCGTTCTTCGGCATGAAATGCTTTCAACTCTTGGCACAACCCTTCAACTGATGTACGCCTTTCTTTCTCGTGTGCTTGTAGGCAGAAGTGGAAGTCTCTTGGCGCTCGTCTAAAGCAAAATCGCACAAATGAATTCAAAAGCTGCACGTTCTGTCGGAACGCTATACATGTCACTTTGAAGACCACTCTTTTTCAAGAGTGACTCCCTTGGGAGAACATGATTGGCCGCTTTAATTTATTAACATTCTTTGGAATAATTAGAAGCCCTATCAATGATCCTATTGGGAATTTAACCATGTGCACGTGATTTATATTTACTCGGGTCCCTTATACTGCAAAATTTATTCCGATGTTTAGAAATGCTTCACTGAGCAAAATATACAGAACCGGAGGTCGATAGAATTCTATCAAGTTATTCTTGGAGGCTTGTGTTCATTGGTTTAGAGTTTTAGAGACTAAAATTTGTAGCGTGACTTCGTAATTGCAATACGATCACTTGATGAAAAGATTATTAACAAACAAACCATATGAAATAGAGGAAGTTGTTTTCATGGCGAATTAACAAATTCGACGTACTTGAGTCGTAGCTCTGATACATCATTAAGAAAAAAGTAATGAGACAAAGACTCAAGACAAACAAACATTCAGCCGGAAGCGGCCTTCAAAGCGGGCTTCGTTTGGAATTTCTCGGGTGGGAAAAGCAAAATATCTCAGGAATGGAGGGTCGGTAGATAGCTGATAGACCCTCAAAATGATGTCAACAAAACAGACATGTCACAAAGGCATACATCTTGTGTATGTCGGGTCTCAAGTTACAATAGCTTAATTAATTAATCAAATTTTTCAAGATGCTGCTGTTGTTGAACTCCAGTAAGAGCTCAACAAAGTGAAATTCACTTAACAAAAGCTGGATGTGCTGTACAGCTCACAGAAACTAAAAAATAATAACTCGTGATAAAACAATTAGTAAGCGAAATTTCGCCTCTAATCGAACTTTCTGACAGGAAGCTAGGCGAAGAATGGGTTAAGCACAGGCACTTCCTGCCCGCATCTAGAGAAACACAGTGAATTGTTTATTTCTACAAATTGCATAAATCAAAAGCGATCAGTCTTAGAACATTGCGGAAATGCATCAACAACATTTCACTTAAAAAGGAGTGTTTTCCTGTTTTGAGTTCACCCCAATCTACCTTTGAGGTTTTCACTAAGGCTTTTCCAGTGGATACGGTTAATTTTGAACACAAGAAGACGGCAAACTTTGAATAAAAGAACGATTTCTAAGTATTACGTATTTTGTTTCTTTTTTGCGGCGGTCGGGTTCCCCCATGCAGCGGATGGATAACTTGAAAAATATTGTGAATATGTTGGCATGAATAATAAAGTCAAAAACATCGGACAGGCACCTCACAATAATCTCTAGTTTGTGACATTGCTAGTATTTCTGGGGTAACAGTTTTACGTTAGGTTTCAATTTTTTAATTTGTTTCATTTGGGGGGCATGCTCCATTGGTTCTACAACTTGAAAATCTGAGCTGGGAATTCGTTGCTTAAAATTTGCAGACGACAAAAACAGCACAAAGAAGGGGAAAGTGACATATGCCTCCCATCCCTCCCTCCATGAACGACTGTTTCCTCAGAATGAGGCCAAGTAAGTTGAATAGCTTCAAGGAGGAAACAAGAGGTCCATAATGAGTTATGGCGCCAAAGCTTTTACTGTTCTTTAAGACTATAAAAGAAAGGCTAATCTCCTTAAAAATCTCTCCATTATCCACCTGGCTGACCTAATGATTAATGATGAAAGTGACATATACCTCCCATCCCTCCCTCCCTCCATGAACGACTGTTTCCTCAGAATGAGGCCAAGTAAGTTGAATAGCTTTAAGGAGGAAACAAGAGGTCTCTAATGAGTTATGGCGCCAAAGCTTTTAACTGTTCTTTAAGACTATAAAAGAAAGGCTAATCTCCTTAAAAAATCTCTCCATTATCCACCTGGCTGACCCAATGATTCAATGCTTCAATTATTCTTCTGCGGTTAACTTGCGACAAGCGGATGCTTTTGTAAACTATTATTACACACCTTGACTGACAAACAAACTGTTTCTACATTTTATTAATTAAAACTGATTTCTAAAAAGAACAGTTAACATGGTCTTCTGGTTTAAAGTAAATACTGGTGAGCACACAATTATTTGCGTTTAACAATGTGAAAACCATATAACGATTGAGTAAAGTGAAAAAGAAAAAAATCTCATAGCTCTTGAATCCGAGAATACTTTATAAGCTTGTGTAAGCAGGTGTTCAGCGACCTAGGAGAAGAGCTCATGCGAGCGAACGGGAAGCAAAGAGCGGTTGATTTAGCTCGCTAGGCCGCTTAGACTGAACATGCTCGTGGATATTCCCTGGTTGTTTCAGTGAAGTCTGCCTACGCTCGCAAGCAGACTACTCCTGAGTCTCCAAAGAAATGAACTATTCCAGCACAACTAGAATTTCCGTGTACTGTTGTGTGTGGCTCAGTTCATAAATGGTTAAATAATTATCGTAATCCATGAATGGTAAATGATATAATGCAACTTAACTGACTTAAGCTGTCAACATAAATAAACTTCAAATGTTCCATTATGTTGTTCTAATTACAAAATTATCACTGCAAAGTGTATACAACGTTGTCAGCTCTTGTGCGTGTCGACTAGACAACTGTATTTTTATTTTATGCAGCCCTTAAATCAGAGTATGGCGGACTGTTCTGTACATTTGATTATGACTCCTCCGTTTTTGATTCACGTGAAACTTCATCTTCACTTGAGACGAGGAAACTCGTCCGGAAGAAGAGCGTGAACTCGACAAGTAGGACAGGTGCTCTGCTCTCCCACCAACCACTTACGGATACACTAGAACAAATCAACAAGCCACATTAGTAAGCATTATGGCATTCTTTTTCTTCGTAAGAGATTCTCTATTCCGCGGTGGGTTTAGCTTAGATTCCTTATAATCTGAAAAACTGAAAATGCGCACGGTATTTCAGGGGGTTTACAAATCCCCGAGGGGGCTGTACAATGTTCCGAAAAATCGATATGTTACAGTTTTCCCGAGACTATCTCGGAAATGTTTTTTCGTCATTAATAATTCAGCATAGTCATTCCAACAAGAAAGCACATTTGCTTTTTTTATTCTTTTTTCTGGTAGACAACTGAGTCCTAACTTATCAATTCTCTTAATTAAAACAAAATTTCAAATCGCTAAAAAGTAAGCGTGAATATTTGGGCAATGAATAAAGCGTTTTCATTCGTGTGGCCGGCAACCAAGAAGATTTATAAGAAATTATAATAAGTATTTACACGAGAAACTCTCACAAGATTGGTTTGAGACACCAACACGGCCGTCGTCTTGGGACACCAAGAGGGCACCGTGACGTTATGTGAAAACACTTATCAAGAAGCCTTACGTGACAATGATCCCGGTGCCCACACGATGTTTTGATAAGATGAAAAGAATTCGCAAACCCTTCAAGAGTTCTAGTAATAATTTTAAGAAAGTGATTCTCGATTTCTGCACAAAAGCGTTAAATAAGGATTCTTACCCCTGAATGATATCTGTGTCCGCATTCTAAAGTAACAATTTCAAAGGAAGCATTCATGTCCTCGTGACAAATGACACAGGGGTCTTCTTCATAACTTCCGCTACCAATCGCCACCATCTTGGACGCGTCGACCGCAGCCTTGATCCCCTGGATTGACTGGGTCTTCTGTGGCATGGCGGGTTTGGAAGCTCGTTGAGTGGTAGGACTGTTGTTGGCAGGTTGCACAGAAGCGGTCCGCAATAAACCAGCCTTGAAATAGATTAAATAGAAACTTAATGATCAACACTAAGAGTGAAGGAGCTCTCATCAAAAACGGAGATCTATCGATTGGTGTGGAGGTATGAACTAGGAGATTTTTACAAACGAGTAATGTATGACCTAGCTATTCCCACCCGACCCCCTATACCCACTCTATTCAACTCCCCACAGGGAGGAGGACCTCATCCTAAATGCCAGGAAGTTTTTGGAGCTTCGTGAAAACAGAATTGTGGATAACAAATACCTTACAAAACTTTCAGAGAGTTATGAAAACGTTTGAGTGTGAATATCACACCTTGAGGGTACACAAATGTCCACCTACTTCACTTGCGACTATGGACAATGCGGAAACCTCTAGTTAAAGAAATGTGGAAAACAAGTTTCAACCTGATTTACCATGCAGACACAGCTGTTAAGTTCCATACCTTCTTCTTATGCTCCACCAGTTCCGATACACTAGTGACGATATCCTCCAGTGACAGCCCAGTGAGAGAGCCATGTTTATTATGCCGTACTTCCTTGATAAACCCAGTAAGTTCCAATCTAGTATAAAGAGAAAGCCCTCTTATTCAAAGGTGTTGTGGCACGAAATATCACGTCCATAACGCAAAACGTATATCATTGGGACCTCAGTAACATTAACTTCGATGTTCATCAACACATTGTGGGAAAACGCATTACACTACATAGTTAAAATACCTGGTAAAATTTGGGTACATGGTTGAGAGACGCAGCATTATCTTCTCAAAGCTGTTCGAGGGTCTTGCCTTATCAGCAGCAGCACCAACAGCAGCAGCAGCACCAACAGCTCCAACAGCTCCAGCAGCTCCAGCTACAGGCCCAGTTACAGCTCCAGCTGTAGCAGCAGCAGCCCCAGCTACTGCAGCAGGGGGAACAGCGACAGGGGGCTTGTCTACATTAACGGAAGTAGTACCAGCCGAAGAAGGGGTCGCGGATGGGGCCTCAGCTGCAGGGCCTCCCGTCTTTACACCAGCAGAAGTGCTTGGGACGGGAGGGTCGGATGTCCTAGGAGCTGAGCTACTGGATTCCGCAGGAGGCTGGGGTTGGGGTTGATTTTGAGGCTGTCCTGACACCTGGGGAAGAGAGAGAGAACAATGTGTTAACAGTGGAATAGAATTACAAATACAAGTAAGCTGAGACACAAGGTTCTTCCATCAATCACTTACCAAAGACTGCAGAACTGGAATGGCTGGATATGGAGGCGGTCCTGGGATGGTCAGTTGAGGAACACTTGCTAGTGTCCTGCCATTTTTTAGAAGCTCAATTTGTTCATTAAACGTTGCCTAAAGGAAATCAGACCTCAGTCACCATCATGCCCAATCGAGCTTAGTCACGCTTCTCAAGTTTAGCAAGTTTCTAGAGAAGTACCACGCATCGCGCGCGATGAACAGATTTCAAAACTATCCAAACTAGGTTAGTCATTTACATCATTGTCATAAATTTTTAAGTATCATAAACGCCACTCGCAAACTGGGATCAGTTCATTAGCTAAAAATACAATTTCCAGCACTACTGAGCTAAATCCTTTGTGACGTACTGTTGTCACGTTTTTGCCGGTCACGAGACGCGGACACGACAACTTAACGGCCGAAAAGTTCGCTTAACATATAATAACCTCGAATAACAGCGTACCGTAGACTCACTGCGACAGGGACTCAGCAGTAAGGACTCCCTGAAGTCCCCTAGTAAAAACAACAGTGTCTGAAGGGTGGACCGGGTTCTTAATTCTAAAGATACTTAGCCTAACTGTGGTTTACCAGTAACAAGCCTTATTGGTTACTCAGTATCACATGGTTTGCCGAATGGCTATTCCTATTGGTCACAGTTCAGTATCACTAGGCGTACCTTGCACTGTACGACTCTCTGATGGCATTCAGAGGCATAGTTTTTCCAGGTACCAATCAACTCCTCCACTTTAGGGATTGCAATCCTGTGTCAAAACAGCAAACATTGTCTAAGTTCACTTCTAAAAGTACACTGCAATTGCGAAAGAAATGGCCTCCTCTAAAAAGGTGGCCTCAGATAGAAACAGGAAGCGGCAATATACAGCAGGAATAGCGGCAAAGAGCTCTACAAATTTACGAAAATACACTTCTCACTGCAGCACACTCTCTCTCCTTTGCCCCATCAAAAAGCCACGTCACTAACCTGGCATTTACAGCTTGTAACAAGTTGTTGATCGTGATGTGTGATTCTTGGAATGCTCTCTCCAAAAACCTCAAGCCAACGTCACGACGAAGCTCCAACAGTTTGATCTACCATGAGAAATCATCACTTACTTGTCTCGTACTACTTACTTTATACTCATTGCAAATAAAATGGAGCGGTTTAAAATTGGGTGTCGAAAGTAATGCTCCGTGATTGGTTAAAAAAACTCGTGCCACCTTGCCATCCAATCAGAAGTAACGCACGCACACGTTTTCCAGCCCTTGCGTCAGCTGCACGCGTCTGCTTCGTGTTTTGATTGGTTCACTTGATTGTCTATCTTCTTGGTGATTGGCAAGAGTGATAACTTTGGATTTGGTTTTACAATACTCGATTGAAAACCACTCTATGTTTCTAGTAAGAACTTCTAGTAATCCCCCTTTTCTCCCTTTAGAGTAAAAAAAAAAACGAAAATTTCACTACTAATGTTGAATAAGTCAATCATTGTTGACAGGCAGCTTACCTCTGCCTCTTGGGCTCTTGCCTGTTGCTGTGAAAGTTGTAGTTTACCATTTTTCAACAACTCGTCTTTTTCAGCGCGTTCCTTATTCCAAGAGTCCCTGTCAAAAAGGAAAATACGAGAAAATCAATTTACTGAGCTTAGGGAATTTTCAAACTTGTTACATGAATCACTCCCAAAGTTGTGACGTCTATAAAGTTGTCATGTCGCTTAGAAACGTTGCAGACCATAAAAACTGCGGGCTCTTTCGATTATCGCGAACAGTATTTTGTTCAAACCACGCGCTTTTCACCTCTTACGGTACTGTAACAGCATTTAACTTACTTCTCTGATGTTAACTGTCCTTTACAAGATGAAAGTTCCTTCTTAAGGTTACTAACCACGTTGGATCTGAAAAAACAGAAGCAGCAAGATTAAGATTAAGTTTTGGAAACTTTAAGTGGCTCTGAACCCACTCCGTAGAATTTTTTAAACTCTGCAAAACGTTGCATCGTATCATGCTTCGTAAAATTCGATAATAAAAAATGGGGGTCACCGAGCTCGTTTTTGATGTATGAGCTTAAAACTAAAATTAAGGGTGTTTTTAGCAGGTCATAATGTTACTATGGAAACCTGTTATATAAAAAAAGATAACCGCAACTTGTTAACCAATGATTGAGCATTTGTATTAAACTATCATTGTAGCACCACTTGTTAAACAGTGGTAGTATTCATCCTTCACGACTTAGTTGTTAGAAACGTGCTGGAAACTGGTGCCAGCCTCCTTAAGCTCAGTAACGAATGACGACGAATGGCTATCCGTATTTCCCCATAACATCGGCCTTCGTCTTCTTTTGTTGGTTTTTGGACTGCCGTGTTACAATGACTCACTTTTCGTCGGCGTCTTGCTGCAGTTTGTGATTCAAGGTTTTGATTTTATCATCCTTGTCTTCACATTGTTGGCGGAGTTTTCGTATTTCCTCCTGATTTTTCTGTCTCACTTCTTGCACTTCTTTGGAATATTTCTGCAAATAGGAACATTCTCAGTCAGAAGTATGATCAGATAAGTTTCTTCAGAGCGCCATCACCTCCGTGCACAAATCCAGACACGTTATCAACTGTCTACAGGAGCACGATCGCGCAGTACTGTGTCGTCTTTAGGTGGACTTCGAAAAGCACCCATCCTACCCTCTCCACCATTCCATCACGGTATTGCAGGGGTAGGGACCGGGCACTAGGGCCTGGTCGTTCGAAAGCCGGTAACACTAATCCAGGATTAAAAGTTAACCGACCTATTAGTTAATTTCTCTTGTGTAAAATTGCCTCTCAGGTTTTGTATAGTTTGAGACTACTCAAACTTTAAACAGCAGGACAAACGGTACAAACAGAAAACCTCAGTTACAAAAAAGAAATCAGAGTTTTGAACTCGGCTCATCAAGCAAATTAATGGGTGTCTACCGGCTTCTGATGTAGCTTTCTCAGTAATTTATAGCGTACGAAATTTTGGGATAATTATTTTAACAAATTACATCATTTACATCTCCCCCAGTCTTCACCAGCCTTTTCCAAGTTTCCCTGCCTTCCCTTCCCTTCCCTTACCTTACCTCACGGTCACCTTACCTTATTTGTTACAAGGCATGGCTGCTATGCAAACTCAATTTGCAATGGTATTTAATTAATACACTTGACTTATGCAAATGACAGTATGAAATAATTTACACTTGTTTCACCCATCACTCTAATCAAGGCTGCGAAATCGGAGAGGGTAGCAACCGACCCTCCCATCTAACGAGTAAGTCGGGCTTGATCTAGTTGTCTGCTTATATGTTTGCCTGATTTGGGCTTGTCCCAAGCCAGAGCGACTTCCCATTATTTATTACCATGCTATAAGTAACAATACACAGGGTAGAAAATTACACTATATTATCTAGATTATCCAAACAACCTATGGACAAAGCTTTTGCGTTTCCTTAGATATTCACCTCTTTCTCCTGCAATGCGTCCGCTAGCTTCTTCTTAACTTTCTCGCACTCAGCAGTGTTCTTATTAAGTAAAGCGTTATGCCTTTCAGTGTTCTCCTGTAGCCGGGCTTGTAGCGCCTCCTTATCAGCCACAGCTCTCTGATATTCAGCTTTATAAGGTTCAGGGATGGGATCAGTTCCTACAATTTTGCTTTTCACATTAGGCTGTGTTTGAACTGCTTTGGTCTTGCTAGTTATCACAGTTTCCGTACTGGAGATATTGCTGTCAAGTTTATGATCGACAGCTTGGACCGGAGGGGTGTCCTCCACCGCAGCTGGTGTGACTGTCTGCTTTTCGACTGGTTCGACGGCAAGGAGAGCTTCAGACAGATCACAACTCGAATCTTCAAAATTTTTACCATTTATAGAAGATGCCTTGACTATTAATGTGATTGCCGGTGTACCGCTGGAAATGCCCGCTATACCGTCCTGTTCCGTTTCAACGGTCGTATTCGTTGTTTCGCCAAGGCAGTCACTTTCCAAAACACTTTTCTCTGCAGTGTTTCCGTTTGACGTCTGCTCCGTTTGCTGATTAATACTCGCATTTTTTTCGTCCTCGATTTCATCATCGACTAATTCAACATCCTTTATAGTGGAGTCCGCGCTGGCTAGAGAAGTCTTTGACGAGCTAAATGTCAATGAATCCGTTTCAGATGAAGATAAAAATTCCTTGGTATCCGAGTTTAACGGAGGAGAAATTGAAGTAGGAAAAGAAAAGTCATTTGATGCTCCGTTTTCGAGTATCTCAGCCACAACAGAATCGTCACCGCACAGAGATTTAGTATCAGGACTTCCATTATGACAGTTTGCATCCGGGTTTTTACTTCCATTCATCGTTTTCTCGAGGAATGGATTGTTACTCGGCCTAGGTTTTAAAGTTTTTACTAAGTCTTCGATCTCTTTGTCTTCAGGGAGCATAACCCTGTTACCGTCAAACAAAAATTTACCCGATTGTTCTAGAATCGGTCTTAGTCCTCCCGCATTGGAAATAATGTCCTGATAATTGTCTGGTAAAATGCTTAAAGGCTGCATGATGTTCGGGTCAGCTAGCTCCAAAGCTCCATTGACACGTAAAATCTCCTGCAACATTCTGCAAAGGAGAAAACAGTGTCATAAATAAAAAGAACATAAATTAGTTCTTGCATTAGGTTATTTTAAAGAAAAAGGCCACAAGCCCGCATCAAAACATGCATTCAAACGCTCTGACGTTTAATATCGCCCATGGAGTTTTGGCAACGCCACATAAAAAGTGGCAAATGGAAGGTTTTTAAAAACAAATATCTAATTCCATATTGAACGCATTTCTCTCCTATCTGCCACAGCTGATACTTGCCGGGGGGGGGGGGGGGGGGGGGGGGGTGGTGGGGGACCAAAAGGGGGGGGGGGGGGGGGGGGGGTGTTTTAAAGAATTTAATATGCCTTTTTTTTCAAAAAAAACAACCTCTTTTAGGTTAATATTTCCCACGGGGTTCCCCAACACCTCACTTGTAAAAG
>Ga0126337_10001157_pt1 | contig 15416 bp, 14 predicted proteins | sample DipCmetagenome_FD_92527 | JGI IMG/M metagenome (GOLD analysis project Ga0126337, IMG submission 92527) | Coral microbial communities from La Bocana,Puerto Morelos, Mexico - Diploria C A metagenome | ecosystem: Host-associated > Invertebrates > Cnidaria > Coral | place: La Bocana,Puerto Morelos... | reverse complement strand
CTGGAGACTGACTTGAAAACTTACGGGTTATTTCAGTCTCCAGACTCGAATTGTACTTCACTGACTAATTTCTCTTAATGCATAATAATATTTCAGTACAAGAGTGAATAAAGTTATTATTATCACAGTCACCTGACCACAAAAGACAAAGAGTTCGCGAACTCGATATTGTAAATTATAAAGCTTTGCGTGCCTGTTCAAACTCGGCGTCTTTCATAATGCTGAATCAGTAATTCTCTAAACACCGTCCAAAACTGGTCATCAAAGAACGTCAGGAGCTGGGTTCATAGTCTTCGTTGCTGCCTTTCTTTCGAACCGTAATGGTAAATTCAGCGATGTATGCTTTCAGCTCCTTCGGGAGAATTTCTTCTATAAGTCGTGACTAGTTCCTCAGCACCAGAAATTACTTAAGTAAAGCAACATTCTGTTGAGTTTTCTTTCTTGTATTTTCGTTTTCTTAGTCCTCGACTAATATAATAATATAATATAATAATGGCCTATACGGGGAAGCTCCGCCCGAAAGGGGTACCTTTTTCAGGCTTCAGGTATATAAAAGGGTAGCGATTTCACAAGTTTAGGTATATGGAAGGGTAGGAAAATCTTCATTCGGGTGTTAAAAGGGGCCTTGAATTAAGCAGACGCAACTTATGACTGTTTCATTTTAACTTATTACGCGCTGCGTGAAAAAAAATGACAAGAAGACTTCCTGTTTAACGATTTATTCATAAGTCTTTTTAAGAAGGTATATGAAGGGGTGCCTTTTTCCAATAAAAGGTATACGAAAGGGGTGCCTTTTCTGAAAAAATGGTATATAAAATGGTAAGGGGTTGGACCTCGGGGCGGAGCCTCCCCGTATAAAATTTTTTTGAGTACCACCCCGGGATTTTCTCACTCGTGAACAAAGTCGTATCAAGCTCCTGATTGGTCGTACGATATTTTTCACTAGTGAGAAAAATCGTATGGCCAATGAGATTGCCTCTCATCAAAGAGAGACTATTTTTATTTGGTGAATTTGCTCTGAGTAAATCTCAGTATTTATCATTGTAAATGGTTTGAACCCAGGAGTATCAGTAGTTCGTATAGTGTGATCGTCCGGGTAAAGGTAGTTCTGAAAAGAACTGTTGTTGGTGACCGACGTTTCGACAACCTGAGCGGAAGCGGAAGCAGTATTTATATAATAAAAACCAGAAAAACTTTTGCACAGCATCAAAAAGCCTAGATACGAGTTTAGCGCACTAGTATTACAAACGCAAGACTTGCAGATAGCAGTTCTTCCTGTAAGTTCGCGTAAGAGATGACAACGGGGCGCAAAGATAAACTATTCATTCTTTCATTTTTTTATTCACTCCCATCCTATTCAACAATACTGTATGTTCCCTGTGATCTGAATTGCCAAGAAGCCTAATGAAATGTATGTAGGTAGGAAATTATCAATTGATCAATCAATCAACGCTTTATTTAAAAACGTTTCGTCTGGCAGCTATGTAAGCTCGATTAAAATGTCTCTAGCTAAAAACAATAGAGAGAAAGAATGCTGGGTTTTGAAAAACAACTAGCAAAGGTTAAGTGCTAAATGTTTTTTGTGGTTTAAAGTTGCAGAGGCTGAAAGTTCCAATGTGACCCCACCGCTACCCACAAAAGTAGTCAACGGAAAAAGCATGGACATAGGAATATTGATTGACAGTTCCTCTGGTGTAACCGCTGACGAGTTCGAGCATCTGAAATCATTTATATCACAGTTGGTCATCTCGATCAACAAGCAATTCAGAAACGTTCATTTTGGACTCATCGTTTACAGCGACAAACCCGATCTTGTCATGTCTCTGCAGAAAGTGGATCGAATGAAAGTAAAATCGATCATCGAAGGCGTGAAATACATCTCTGGGGGACACCGTACCGATCTAGCAATGTTGTACGCTTCCCAGAAGCTGTTCTGTCCCGAGGGATGCGAAGACCGCCCGGAAGTAGAGAATTTGTTGATAGTTTTCACTTCAGAGAAAACTGATGCTGCATCCCTTCCGTACAGTTTGGTATCGCCTATAATGAAGGTAAATGACTCAACGTGCATGTTTCACAAACATTTTCATTAAAAATAGGTTTAGAATAGCTAACGTGCAAAAATCCGTTTTCCGCGAAGCTCGCAAACGGCAAACGCCATCCTCCAACGATCAGTTTTGTTTCCTAAAACTTCGACAAATTCCAGTATTTACGCGAGAAAGTGAACGAAGATAACTGAGCAACATGATGTTTCGAGGACTTCGTGGCATCATTATTGCCAAATGAATAAAGTAAAAAGAAACGGCAAGGTATATAATTTTATATTTCAATTTATTCATTTGGCAATGATGATATGAAGTCCCTGAAACGTCATGTTCCTTTATTTTCGTTAATTTTCTTGCTCAAATGTTTCTGCAAATCGTTTATTTATTAGAAATTCCGATATGAAATAACTTTAAGAGTTGATATGTGAATTAAGGTAGTGGATTTTAAGCTTGGTGACGAAATGTGAAAGGTGAAATTATTTTTTTTTGTCCCAAGCTCGAGCCATGTTGATCTATTCACATTTCATAGTTCGTTACCGAGCTTAAAGTTCATCATCTTTATTCACTTATTACTAATCACGGTTACCTCGACAGTGCTGATCCTAGCAGTATACAGAATGCCTGTCACCTCAGTTGAACTCAGTTAAATGGCCTTTCCTTTTATACGTTCTCGTGGCTCACTGGATAGAGCGCCCACCCTGTGTTCGGTGTTCATGGGTTCGATTCATGGGTTCGATGTTTTTCTTTGTCCCACGCTCGTCTCATGCTGATCAGTTCACCTTTCACATCTTTAAGTGTTGTAGCTTGATAAGGTGGGGGATTGCAGGAGTGAGGAAGGTAGCTTAATAACTAGTGTACCGGAATGCGGCTCGATCTCCGTGCTCGAGGCTTGGGATCATGCTGTTCCTCGCCACCGGATTAACTTTGTAACTTTTCTTTTTTACAGAATTGCACCTCGAATATAATCGCAATAGGAACAAGCACTGACGTTAGCAAGTCAGAGCTGATCAAAATAGCTTTAGGAGCCCCAGACCGCGTGCTCAAAGTTGGATCAACTGAAGATCTTAACTCAGAAGTCATTTCCAAGATCGAAGGCATTATAAAACAACCTTTATCCTTTTACGATTTAGATGCCTGGCTAGAAGAGCATATGTGACGCTGTCAAGCCTTCTTTCAATTAAATCAAGTCCTTGAAAATTAAAGTCAGAGCGCAAAGTATGGGGTAACGCCTTAAGAGCCGGTAAACACGTTCTATAGTATGAATGGTAGTTGTTAGGACAATAAAATAGTAAATCAGGTGTTGGTAGTTTCACTTCGATAACATCGCAAATTAAATCGTGGGTTTATTTGACGCTAGCTACGATCAGGTGTAGGAAAAAGTAGGTTGAAATTTTGATAATTTTATTATAAATGAATTTCAAATCATAAGCATTTGTAATAAATTCGCAAATTAAAAGCTTAATATTTACTTCAGTATGCTGGCATGTTTCTTGATTTTTCAGTTAGTGCTACATTGTCTGTATGTTTCTGTCGTTGTCAGGTATTGATGAGTTAATTTTGATGCTTAAGCTCAAACATTGCTTTCATGTCGGCTCGGCTTCCACCTATCCCACGGCTCCGCTCGCATTCCTCCCATTTTCTTGGGAGAGGGGTGGTAGTAGCGCGGGCAACTGCTCCCAGAACAGCGGCTAATAATCGAGCGTTTATGGTCCCAGTCGAGGGGAATTTCAAGGGACCTTTTTTTGACCAATGTCATGCAAAGTCAACAATTTTTGTATCTTTCATATAAACATCAAACCACCTGCGTACGGATCTTTTTATCGTACCGAATTTAGTAAATAGGCGAACTTTCATGAGATCCGTTGCATGCACGTATAAATATGGGGTTTGAAACTTCCCAAAATTTTTACAAAGTGAATGTATTCCAGGCGGGAATGTACTAAAACCCGAAACAACGAAACGAAACAAAAAGTAGCGATACTTACAGGCTCGCGGTTTGTTTTGGTCGTTTCGTATCGTATTTGTCGTATCTGTTGCTCGTTTTGGTCGTTTCGCTTGTTCCGGTGGTTTCCGGTTTCGGTCGTTTCGTTTCTTTGTCTCGGGTCTTAGTACATGCTTTCGAGGCGGGATGGAAATGTATTAGGCAAGCCTCAGTACATTTCTTCTAAAACATAGGCAAGTGAGGGGTTCTATATACATATTCAGTAAATTCTGCATAACAAATCAAGCAGTGAGGCTTATTTTTTTGTTCAAATGAAACAATCGAAGCTCGTGGCACCGGTTAAAAGGCCCGGATTAAAAGGTTTAATCTCACCACCCGTTTCAAATAAAATTTCCCCAGCTAGACTCATAACTGATAAAATATGATTATCTCAACTGAGCACTGCATTTTTAAAAGCCGGCTCAAACTAGCTGAACTTAGTGCTTGTAGAGCTAAGTGCATGACCACTATAAACATGATTTACATTTACATTTACAAATAAGCTTTTCGTTTTCCTTTTAAAAGAACCGTCTTCATTCCTAATCGCGCAGTGGGCCCATTACCGATTTTAAAAAAACTTTTTCAGTTACAAAAAAGGAAACACTCACTAATTCTATAAGCTCTATGAACATGGAGGAACATTTTATTGCAATTGCCCTTGAAAGTTTGGGAGGCTGACGCTTCGATCTCAGCTCACATGTTACAAAAATACATGAACTCAATGGGTTTCTTTTGACGGGCCATGCACAATCGACCAAGCAGTTACCAGAAACCATTTCAAAATATATTTCCTGCTGTTTAATCTCGATATAGTTCACAATTCAATCATTTTCCAGAATTTCAATACCTCAATAAATAAAACAACTAAACAAAGCAATCATACATGAAGCTTAAGTTCTTTTTTCGGATGAACAAAAAGAAATTTCTTGACCCCACATTCTTTCGCGCTTTATCTTTGTTAATGCCACGTATCCCTGTTGTTTGCTCAGCTGGAAAACCTAAACCCCCAAAAGGCTTCTTCGAAGACAAAACAATACATTTATGTGCTTTAGCACCCCAAACAAAATACTCCAAAACTCCGCAAAAAAACTCGACACAAAACGGTGAAGGCTGATTTTTAAAAGACATCTTTTCCAGTTACTAAATATATAAACTAAATTCGGTAAAAAATTTTTACAGAGCAAAAGAAAACAGTTATTTTGGGAAAGGAATTCTAGATCTCGAGGAAGGAAGTCTGCCTCAGTGTGGCAGGATGTCACGATTTCGAATTTTCATTTTTGTGAAACTCCAAATTGATTTTTCTTTTCACTGGATATTTCTTTGGTGTTTTTTTTTTTGTTTTTTTTTTTTTTATTTTCTTTTTAAAAGCCTCTTCGCAAGATTTCCTACTGCAATAGAATAAAGCAAGTAAGTCCACTGGAAGTCCTTGTTGCTATGACGTCATTTGGTTTTTCACGTGACCACCAACGCGACCCGGCAAAAAATAAAGTCGCTTGGTTGGCGGTAAGCTACTTTCGCCGACGCAGTAGAGTACTTCCTATTTAATAAATTTGTATGTTCGTCGGTGTTTGAGGGTTTTAGGACACCATGGATGGTGGAAAGAAAGTCTGGGTCCCTGACAACGAACATGGCTTTCGTCTGGGCGAAATCGTCGATCTTGGATCCGATACTATCACTGTTGAAGTGGATAATTCGAAAGGGAAGGTGTGTGAAACCTTATTGTTTTGCACAGTTTATTGGGAAAATGTTATTTCGTTAAAAATCATTAAGGTTGCGAATATTTGTGCACTCTTCTGTTAGGTCGTCACGGCTGCTTACGATCGAGTATTCCCGGCCGAAAAGGATAATACAAGAGACTTCGAAGACAACTGTGAGTTAAAGTTTGTAAAGCCCTTAGACAAATATTATGCTTAATTTTATTTGAATTCGATTGAATCACAGAAGATGAATATCAAGAAATACCCTTTATATTTAAAACTGTACATTATATATATGGGCCTAATTCCGTTAAATGTAGATTTTTATCGGAACTAAAGTTCTATATGCTAGGTAAGCTTATGTATTTTAAAGATTGTTTGTGAATATATAAGTTCGGTTTGTTATCGCATTTTTCACTTTAATTTCAGGAGGGTGGCAGATGTTTTGCAGATATTCGCTCAAAATCAATGGTTCAGTTTGCCAATAAAAGTTTTTGCTAATCTTTTTCATTGCACTGCCTCTCGCATTCGCCAAAGATTACATGAACATTTGAGATCATCAAATTCTCTACAGTCCCTAATAACATGTTTTAGGGACATTGTAAATTGTTTGGAATACTTTTGTAAAAGATTTATAAGAGTGGGACTGCTGGTTGAATAACTTATTTAAGAAATAAAGAAGCCAAACTTGCTAAACCAAAAATAAACTTAAAAAATTAAAAATATCAGCAATATATAGGTATTTAAAATCTTTATAGTCTAATTTTTCCGCTCAGAAATGAAGTTCATCTGAAATGTGCACTTACACGTATGGACGTGTACCTGTTATAAGATTACAAGATGTCAATGGTTCAACCCCCTAGTTATTATACACATTTCCCTTTCAAACACTCTTGGCCCCTTGAAAGGTAAGTTCAAGAAGATTAGGAGCTGGAAAGAAAGAGGAGAGGGAGGGTGAGAAAGCTTAGACAGGGATGTTTTCTTGATATTTGACAAAAATACTTAGAGGTATTAAGATCCTGTTTGGTGAAAGTGGCTTGAAATGTTTTCACCCGTAGGAGGTTCCAATTCTCCAAAAACAAATATCTCCTCCGATGGGATAATCCTCCAATGGCTTGATGAGGACTGATGATGATATCTACCCCGGGATTATCCACCCTTTGAACAACTTATATGTAGGTTGTGCATTTTTTTTTTTGGAGGGGGGGGAGAGTGGGGGTGTGGATGGGAGTTAAAAGGATTCATGAGCTTTTTTATTCCTGACTGATATGCAAAACTACTTTCTGAAAAACCATATCCAATCAAAAACAGATTGACGGATGCTAAATATTATTGTATTTTTGACAGGTTCTTTGATGTTCCTCAATGAAGCCACTTTATTACACAACTTGAAAATTAGATACCAAAGAGACAAGATATATGTAAGTTTCAACTTCCTTTATACAGTACATGAAAGTGACTGCACTGTCCAGTTAGTATCTAGACTAAGGATGTAGGATATTTGTGTGGGAAATGCAATGCAAAGCCAGACTTGGTAACCTAGTGCATGTACCAGACATGTAACATTAACATTTAAGAAATAGAAAACGTGGTTTCTATCAGGTGCTTGTATTAATCTACTAGCACTCTAACACAAATGCCATTCTCTGATTTAAGCTATATATGCTAATCTGTTCTGCCATAAATAGTTAGTAGCATAGCAGTGTTTGCTGGGGGCTGTTTCTTTGTCTTTTCGCAGTGTCTTTGTAGAGGATTTATATTGAAGTTTTGAATGACTACTAAGATTTATACTAATTCAGTTAGATTCATTATTGTTAATTACTACTAGCATTTTATCATAAATGCTGTTCTCTGATTGGCTACGGTACCCACTATCTATTCTGTTGTAGATACATGTAGTGAGTTGCGTAGTAGCGTGTGCTAGTTAACAAAATGAGGATTCATATAAAGTTTTGAATGAGTAGTTACACTAATAAATTTAATACAATTAGACTATTTGCTCTAGATTTCTGTGTGATAATACGATAGAAATCTTGAGCTCATAATCTAATTGTTTATAAAAACACGAATGTTTGGAGAATGAGAAATGCTGTAGGAACACAAGGTGCATGTGAGTGTTAATACAACTTTTTTGAGTCCTCAATAGAAAGATGCAGAATACCGGTATGTTTTCTATTATTTTCTTTTAGAAAACATGCCAATGAAATAAGAAAATCAACTTGACTGTTTACTTTGATCATCAAAATGTAAATTATTTTTGCTCATGCCATCATTACATCAACAGCTCTTCCTAGTTCTATCTTTCCTCTGGGTTATAGAAAGCAACATGACTTTTAACCAACAAGCATGCATATTTTCTTAGGATTGTTTTCTAAACACATGTAACTATAAACTTGATCACTGTTTTTGTGCATTTATTTAACAGACCTATGTTGCTAACATCTTACTTGCCGTCAACCCATATCATGAGGTAAAAGAACTTTACTCAAAGGAGAAAATTAAGCAGTATCATGGAAAGTCCCTGGGTGTGTTACCTCCGCATGTATTTGCCATTGGTGAGGATATTTTTAAATACTTCTTGTGGTTATAAATAATTTTATTTAGAAAGCACATGTACTGCTTGAAAGTCAAAGCTAAGATATGAACATAAGGCATGGCGTTCAGCCTTCAATTTGCAACAATGTAAGGCAGTGCGAAAAATGTATTAAAAATTTATACAAAAAAGACTTCTTTTGACATTCTGAAGTAACTGTTTTATGATAGTATTATATGTATGTGCAGCTTTACTTTGTTCAAGTATTACAGGTGTCTAAAAGCTTGCCAAAAAAGAGCTTGAACATTTAATCAGGATCTTGAGTGTTGCAAAAGAAGTGCGAACATGTACACTCAGAAGGCCATGCATGTCTTTGCCTGTTTTTGTAGTGGGAGGCAAAAGATGTTGTTGTTTTGCAGGGGTGGATTTAAGAATGGGTGGAGGGAACCATGGCTTGCTTGGTCAAAAAAAAAAATCAAATTTTCCATATGCTGCAGAGCAGGTGTAGACTAAAGTAATTCAGAAATTCTACATCCTGCAAACATTCTTCATCCTTCCTTTTAAGTCATTAATTTAAATGCTTTACAGCATCCTGGCATGTTATTGTACAGTTGTAAATGGCATATAATTTACAAAAATTATATATTTTTTTGGTTCAGGTGACAAGGCTTACAGAGATATGAGAACATACAAGCAGAGTCAGTCTTTGATTGTCAGTGGTAGGTGGTCTTCTTTTGTTGTTGTAAGTTGTGTCCCTGACTGTTCCATCTTCAGGAGTTGAGTGTCATGCTGGCATTATTAGCATATTTAATTTTTATAATTATTGTTCAGTAAATCTGTCCAGCCTTTTTACTTGTCTTCCATTATTTGCTCAATCATTATTTTTTTCAGGCCGACTTTGATGTACGCAATAATTATTGTACATGTAAACAGTCTGGTTGAATACATTTGTTCAAATCCTGCCAAAACCTATTTATTACATGTAATTAATGATTTTTCTTTTTTATTCACTAACAGGTGAAAGTGGTGCTGGAAAAACAGAATCAACTAAGTATATTCTGAGGTGTGTGAATTTGCAACACACTGTTTTAGATTACTTCTAATTTAAAGGATTTGTGAGTTCTAACTACAGCATAAAATTATACTCTTAGCTAGTCTTGTACATGTACAATGTACATGAACCTGAACACTAATTTACGCATGTCATTACAGATATCTGACAGAATCCTGGGGGTCAGGTGATCAAGGTCGCATTGAGCAGAGAATTATTGAAGGTGCACTTTTTGATGCTAATAAATTAAATTATTATAAAAGACACATTGTTTTACTAGAATATAAACCACTTTTAAAATTCATACAAAACTACATCTGGGGTCTGAGTGGCATATTTTCCGTATCCTCATTAGTAAAGATATTGATGATGTCATTTCCTATGTTTTACTGTTATTTGAATGTGGTAACAGTCAGTGTGTGTCAGTATAGCAAAAAGAATATTAGAAAGTGTATTAAAGATATAAGATTTCTTGTTTTTCCTTTCTTTCCTGGGCATTCTTTTCTCCATGTGAAACTCATGCAGCAAAGTTAGTGTTACAGTGCACCAGTGGCTCAGTCGGTTGAATTTAATTTTTAACTACAACAAACCAGGCTAGATTTTGATTTAAAAGTGTCATCTTTTCTTGACAGCTAACCCGTTGCTTGAGTCTTTTGGAAACGCCAAAACTTTACGTAACAATAACAGCAGTAGATTTGGGAAGTATGTGGAAGTTCACTTCAATGAAAAGGTATGCCATAAAAATATTAGTATCTGATATATATTTGTGAATAGACATACATGTGCAATGTAACCAAAGCAGATAAATTTATGTCAGTGTTTGTACTTGTAATGCAGGCACAACAGCAGCAAGCAACAACAACAATAACAATTCACTTTATTACACATTTAAAAGTTTACAATTATTTTGTTTAAAAAGAAAATGATTTTGAAAAGTTGGAAGGGTCATCAGCTCCATGAAATAACTAAAAGGCTAAAAATGTCAGGGAGCTGGTTTAAATAATATAAACTAAACATTTACAGCAGAGGTAAAATAGTTGTACAAAAAAATACATTCTAGGTAAGTCATCATAATTTTTGCAGCAGATCTTGTATTATATTGATGATCTTCACTGACCTTAGTAAAAATGTTTCTGAACATAGAGGCCATAATATATTCTTAAACCTATACATAAATATTGCAATCTGATATGACACAAGGTCGTGGAGTTTTATAATATTTACGTTTTTGAATAAGGAACTTGAGTGCTGATCAAATTTTGGAATTGTCAAGAGGGGCATTGCTTTTTCTGTAAAACATGAAGAGGTCTCAGGTACAGTCAAACAGACTCAGTTTAACAGCGGTTTACTACAGTAACTGTAAAATGTCTAAAAAATGGTAACTGTAGGCCCAAAGACCGCAAGTACATGTAAGAGACCCCTTAGACAACCTAAACAAAGTCAGCCATGCTGGGACGCAAGTTACAGAGTGGAACTTTCAAAACAAAGGACCTCATTCCAGCTTGACTTTGCTTTGTTTTGGAATTGCCACTGTGTAACTTGAGGCTTAGCATGGCCGATTCTGTTCCATGTTACTGGGTCAAGCAAAAGGCCATTAATCGCCAGTTGTGGTGCCATATTTCAAAAATCACTACAACAGGCCAACATGTATGGAATATCAAGATTGGATTGGAGAGTGTCCAAAATGTGAAATAAAAAAACATGTAAAAAAAAGTGCAATCTTCGAAAATGAAAAATTCCTGGGAAACAAGATTACAATGTAACCAAAAACCAATTTCAATTTGAACAATTTGTAAAACAAAAAAATTGTCATCTAAAATTCTCTGCTGCTACATCATTGTCAATTGTGAAGACAAAAACATTCACTTTTTATAATCCCTTTTTGTCTTGATAACCAGGTCACAGTTGTTGGTGGCTTCATTTCACACTATCTTCTGGAGAAGTCTCGGATCTGCAAGCAAAGTAAAGGAGAAAGAAATTACCATGTGTTTTTCAGACTCTGTGCTGGAGCACCTCAGAAGTTGAAATCCAAACTTGGAATAACAAAAGCTGAAGACTTTCTGGTAAGTTGGAAGCACAATTATGGCCAGCAGTCATGCAAATACAATGGAACAAAAGAAAGTGTTCACATTGTACATGTGTAAGACAAGAGCTCAACTCCCACAGGATTGGCTGTGTATATCAACATGGCTGTTTCATTGTTTTGACACACTAACATGGCGGCCATGACCTCGTGTGAAGATGCTCTTTGACTAATTGTTCTGTATCAGATACTATGAAACTAGTCTACATGTACATGTACACAGTACATATATGTGTTTATGCTGCTAGATCTGAGTGATAAAATCAAAGCTAATGCAATGTCCATGTAGTCTAAGTCTTCAATATAGTCTTTGTAGCAAGCATTCCTGTGTGAGCGGAACAAAATTGGGGTTTTTCATTATTCAGGCGGGTGGTGGGAGAGGGCATAGGCAGTTAAGCTTGCCTGCAAGCCCTTCACTTCTTAAACCCACCCACCTGCTGCGCACCGACTTTTCACACTCACTGAATTTAACAGTCTGTCTATAAGTAAGCCAATTACATATTACCGATGTAAAATTTTACTTCCCTCAAAACACATGCAAACTCAAAATGCAAACTCCTTTTGCCACACCCACCTGCTTCTGTGGTGTGAATTGCTTGCATGCCATTATTTGCGTGGCCCAAATGTGAAAAATTATTTTTGGCAGCCCAATTTTATTTGGCTCGTATTGGAATGCTTGGTGGACAGGCTATCCTGAGTATCATGTCTGCCTTTCACCAGCCTATTATCTGTCATAAATGTACAAGGACGATGAAAAATACATTGCATCAATTTTTTTTAACCATGAACTTTATGTGACTTTTTTTTTGTCTCATAGTACTTGAAACAAGGTGCTATCAAAGACCCAAATCTTGATGACACATCTGATTATCGCAGAATGGAGGAGTCCATGGACAAAGTGGGCTTTTCAGAGGAAGAGAAGGCAAATATTTTCAAAGTGGTTGCTGCTGTGCTTCATGTTGGAAACATTGCTTTTGAGGACAGTGGAGACACTGAAGGTATGCGGAAAGTTTACATTGGAGAAAATTACTTGTAGAGATGTATGAACGAAAATATCATTATATAAAAAGCACTTTTTGCCAGTAATGTAGCAGCTCTTGTAAGCTGGTAATTCTATTTGTCATCATTGCAGCAACTGTTATTGTCTTGGAGCTAGGGGTTATTGTCTCTGTTATTTGCTTTATTGTCCTCTCAAAGGGTTGCAAGCCATTCATGTGAGACATTGCGAGAGCTGCAACATGACCCCTTTTTGCATACTGCTTTATATAACAAAAAGACTTGCACAGACTTTGTAGTAATTATGTAGCATAATATTATACAATCATATTTTGTTTATGGGTGTGTAATTACATAATTGTATGTGTATATAGCTGTGAAAATTTAATATGTCCTTGTCTACTAATGTTTTAAATTTTGTCATAATTTTTTCTAGGTGGCTCAGTGGTGTCACCTAAAAGTACCAACTCTTTAAAGATCGCTGCACAGCTGTTGGATGTGTCACCTGAAGAGTTAAAGATGTCATTAACAACAAGAATGATGTCGGCTGGAGGATCTGACATGAGGTCTGGTCAGCATCAACAGCAAATATTGTCTGTATCATTTTAATTTGCTTCTAATCATTAACCACTGGTTAAAATTAACACCATAATCCATTAATCTGTAATGCAATTACATGTCTGTATAATTAACACATCTATTAATGCTATTGGTAATTTCAGGAGCCCAGTGCTATTGATGTTAAGAATTTGCAAGATTAATATCAATAATTTTATGTAAATGTAGCTGTCACACACCTAACATTATAATAATGCTCTAACCATGAAATAATTCACATAGCTACTGTTATAAACAATATATTCTCCACAGATTAATGCAATATTGAGTAACTTTATTGGCCTTCAAAAGTTTTAAGCAGCAATCAGTTTAAATGAATCAAATCCTTAGAACAACATCAGAACGATATGCGATATTTGAGTCAAAAATTGCATTATTTGGAATGGAAGCCACATCAGGCATAGCTGGTTTTCATGTGGGTCCTCTGTCCTGGTCAAGTTGGTGTGATGTCTTACTGATTTTACCAACATAATATATATAGATGTAAAACTCAAACCACACATTGCACCAGGCTGTAATTGAGACTGGGCCGCATAGTTTCAAACATTGCCACCATTTTCACAAATCTTAACCCTTAAAGAGGTATTTCAAACTGATGCAAAACTAAATGAAGAGGTCAAATGAACAGAATTTGATGGAGCATTGGCAAAAATTTCAAACTTTTACTCAATAGATTTTCTTTATTTTTTTGGAATAACATAGAAAATAATTATAGAAACAACCCATCAAAAGAAAAATAGGGGTCACCGAACATCCAAGATCGTTAAATACACACAAAGTTTTAGCAATGGGCATTTGCCCTATTATTGCTCAATTTACTACTTGTTGTGTGCTCAGTGCACATGGTGTGTGATTTTTGTGTGCATTAAGGATGTGCAGAAACAGGTAGCACGAACTTCCTTAATTCAAATTGAAATGGTTAAATGTACATTTAACTGCATCAACAACAAGTCACACAATTTCAAGTTATTCAAGATTTACTCAATGTGCCATTTTTGTTTCTTTCTTGTTGTGTGCTTTCTGCAGAGTACCACTGAAACCAGAGCAGGCTTGTGCTGCCAGAGATGCTTTGGCAAAAGCTCTTTACACCAAGCTGTTTGACCATATTGTTAGCCAGATTAACCAGTGCTTCCCTTTTAAGAATTCGTCCACTTTCATTGGTGTGTTGGATATTGCTGGCTTTGGTGAGTTTATTTTATTAATAATACTGTCATTCCTTAATTTTTAGCCTCCTTATGACATGATTAACTGTTGATTATAAGGTCATTATATTGCTTGGTGTGTACAAAATTGGCCCTAAAACCATCTCTACTCTAGCAAGAGAAAGTTGAGTAATTGTTTTTATTTAGATCATCTGAAAACTATAGAAGTAAAAATAATTAATAAAAATAGTAAGGCTTAAAAAAATTATGTGTACACTTATCATATTGGTAGAGCCATGGTAATATTGTCAATTATTCTACAAGTGCATGTTGGATATGAGATGGTCATGTAGGCTACAGTGTATAATCATCCCAAATCTAACAAGCACGATTCGAACAGAAAACTAAACTAAACTCAAAGTAAAAAGTTCCTAAACATTCACACATATTCTTACCATATTTGTAGAGCATGGCTTATAATGGCTTATAATCCATGACGGCTTTAGCCAATGAAAATTCTTGAATTGCACCATCTAATGATTAATGTTATATCAATATTTTGCTTTCCTTCTGCACAGAATACTATGAATTCAACAGCTTTGAACAGTTTTGTATCAATTACTGCAACGAGAAGCTTCAACAGCTATTCAATGATAGGATTCTTAAACAAGTAAGTTCAGATATAGAGATATTGCAAGCTCAACATTTATCAGATGCTGGATGGTACCTTGACCAGTTTTCTTGTGTTGTACAGTATTTGGATTTGTCACACGTCACTGCCATCAGCATTGAAAGTATCGTCATCATCATCATCATCATCATCGTAGTAATCGCCATCATCACCATCACCCTCAGTCTCATTGCTTTTTGGATACATTGTTGTTTTATTTATAGTTTAGTTTGGATGTAAGTTTTATGTAGGTTTTCCTATTATCATTAACAGGAGCAAGAACTATATGACAAAGAAGGGCTGGGAGTCAAGACTGTTACGTTCGTTGACAACCAAGATTGTATTGGTGAGTATGACACAGAAAAACAGAATCCACTCACGTGTCTCCCCGCTTATCACGTATTACATGTTGCTCTCTTCCTAGCTCAGCGGTTACTTTGCTCCAAGTGCAGTCTCTATTTAGCTTCCTACGCAGGTTTCCTTATAGGGGGGGGGGGGAAGATTGTTTGATGAGCCATAGTTACATTTGTGTAGGAAGCAAGTCTCTAAAAGGCTAGCAGTCAAAGAGTAACTTTTTTGTTTTTTGCGCAACCTTCCACTTTG
>Ga0126337_10001156_pt1 | contig 15418 bp, 9 predicted proteins | sample DipCmetagenome_FD_92527 | JGI IMG/M metagenome (GOLD analysis project Ga0126337, IMG submission 92527) | Coral microbial communities from La Bocana,Puerto Morelos, Mexico - Diploria C A metagenome | ecosystem: Host-associated > Invertebrates > Cnidaria > Coral | place: La Bocana,Puerto Morelos... | reverse complement strand
TACAAACTACAACCCTTCAAGGACGCGAATAAGTTAAAAGTAAAGCAACTTCCTACCAGGCCAAACAACTCAATTACAAGGTATTAAAATGCTCCGGGACCCGGTTATGAAACTCCCGAAAAGTTCTCGTACTGGGAAAGCCGTAGCAAATTTTCAAGAGCTTTTTTATTCATGAATTCTTAACATGAATAGAGGTTCCCTTTATACGAGAAGTTTCAGGCGTGTACACCTCTCTGTTATTAGATATACAAAATGGCTTTGCGGGCCCGAAAAGTTTCCGGTGGAGGCTTTACTGAGAGAAACGGGCCCCCGGACCCGGTTTTTCAAAGGGCGGACAATGCCAACCGCTGAATATATCACTACTATTCAGTGGATGAGATACCACGATATCTAATAGATATTGATTTAGCCGGTCAGCGGATAGCGTTCTCCACACTCCGAATAACCACACTGTTACCTACCTTACAACCAAGCCAAGCTCTTTGCACGGTACAATGTCAACATGTCTGACTTCCTACAGGTAATTGGAAGAAAAGCGAATAACAGAAAGTAAGATCCAGGGGTGGTCTAAACCTTGATAGAATAGGAAATGGAAAAAAAGGCAAAATGAACTTACAGGAATTAACCAGGTTTCACTCAGAAAACTGCAATTCTATGAAAAGAAAAATTGCAAAAGGCAGAACCATAAAATAATGAATTAAGTAATGGGAACAAGTTTGTTTGCAGCTTTGTTTGGATTTCATTTTTACAGCTACTTGCTACTTTTGATGTATTTACTTGTAAGCATCAGATTCTATTGAAATCATCTAATTTAAAGTCCTCTACGAGTTTTGTGATTTGGAAAAAATAACAAATGTGGCTAAAGAGAGGAGTTGTGTCTGTAACCTAAACCTCTCCGGCATTAGATGAGTATTTTTTGCTGTTAGCGGGTGAAGTCGATGTTGAACTTGAAATCTGTTTGAATGCTGTTAAATAAACTGTCTTGAAACTTATGCTACCAGTTATAAACACTGCCCTTCTTGGGTTCCCGCCGCCCATATGACTTTGCCCGCGTTTGCATTGCATGTTCAGGCCGGCCCCGGTTAGTAGAAGGCTGGATAACGCCATTCACCGGATAAATCGTTATCCAGTGGATAAGTGTTAACAAAACAAACCAAGCTATTCGCTGGATCGTAACTTTTCCGTTGGATAGGGCTTACAACCATTTGAACAATTGGGGCCTCGAGAGGAAGCCTAGCTTGCTTGTTTCGCCAAAACAAAATAAAATTCTGTTGGACCGTCTCAATAACGCTGCCATCACTGTCGTCCTATGAACAGTTAAACATTTTGCGAGAAAAAAAAGAATCCTTTTACCTACCTTCAAATCCAAGGCAAATACGTGTTCGCTTATTTCTTTCAAGATGTCCATGAAAGTTTCTACAAAAAAAAGAAAAGGTTGAGTTCAAGTGCTTAAACACATTTAGAAACTGCTCATTTCAAAGGCGTCGACGCTGGATGTCTGACTAGACAATTAAAGCCCCTTTTCTGACTAACCTCTAAGGACTTTGTCCCTCAACACTGCAGTGTCATTGTACCAGTGCTGTGAAATGAAAGAAAGACAATTTTACTAAGAACAACAGTAATATCGGTTTCATATCGGGAGCCAGTTGTTTCCTGCAAAGTTATGACAACAATCTACCATTGAAAATAAAATTGAGAGCAACCAAGCCAAATCCAAAGTTCTTTTTTCATGTTTTTCCTCTTTTCTCTTGTTTCCTCGCCTCTTGATGTTAGGTAGGAGAGGCTTAATGTAGGTTAATGCAAGCTGCATACATAATGAGGTTCGCAATACCGACCAAACTTCGGATTTAATTTGACTGAAAAAAAAACTCCATCAAGTACAGCGCAAAACCGGACCAAACACAGAAAGTCTAGCCTGGAATCACATTAGATCACATATGAAAAATAAAGCCGGCTTATGTCGTTAGAGTGGGAGTTCCACTGATTAACAGCTGAGTTGCAGCACCTTAAGAATGGCTGAATTGGCAGTCAGAGTTTGTACTGTGTAAAGAAGCAGTCTCTTCATCAGAGCGAGGCGGATGAATTGTCGACCATAACCCTGGAACGAGTTTAGCTGTAAATATATCAAGTACAAGGTTAACGTACTGTAAATGTACATTGTGATGCAAATGAGAAAAGTTAACCGTGAAAAGGGCTATTGTTACGAAGAAGAAATAGGCCAATTGTCGCACCCCGGCCTTCCCCCTTAAAAGCTGAGACCGCTGTTACAATATGCGCTTCACGTTTTGTATTCACAGTTCAGACGCAAGTTTAGTCTCTATGGCATATCACTTCGACAAAGTTTTCAAATTGTACGACATGTTCAGTGTACTTGTACTCTTTAAGTAATTACCCAACGCTACGTCCATGCAGTACATGTGACAGTGGTGCGAAAAAAGGCCTTTTCGTGCCAGCAAAAAAACTCGATCTGGAGTGAGGTAGAACCGTCTTTTTGTTCCAACAAGAACTAGGAAAGAGTGGCGGGATTTTAGGCCTTTTACGTCTCTTAGAATGGGAAGGGTTCCATCATATAAGCTGAGTAATACTCCTTATACACACTTCCTCCACCTAAATAAGCCCTCCAGAAGATAAGCCCACCGAACAAGCCCTTTGAACACATTTCAAAGTATAACAGATATACGACAAAATAGGATTGTTGTTGTTGACAAAACTGCTGCCCTGCATTTCCTTACCTTTTTACAGGACTTAACGAAAGTAACCACGTGTATATAGGCCAACTTCTGCCTGGTAAGAAGAGAAAAATTAGTTTCAAACGACGCTTATGAAGTTGATATGCCATCTACTGATCTACAGAAAAGACATTAGTTCGTGTTTTTCGTACTTATCATTTTGAAGGTGGTTAATGAGTGTCTCTATCCAGCACCAGTAATCCCATTTCTTGAGACCAAACACGGAACCTGAACAGAATGGTCAACGATAAGTAACAAAGCACACAATAACCAAACAGATTTATACTTTGGCCCCCTCAGCACTACGCCAGAGGGATTTTAAAACGGAGTTTTCACTCTGAAAACGGTCATTTTGAATTTGTTTTTGAGGAAAACTCGGGAAAGGAAATCAAATGATTATCGAGATATCAACGTTATAGAAAGGGTTCCGTTTTAAAAATGTCCACACGAAAGTAAAAAGCCGGCGTTTTCAAATTTTCAAAACGTGGCTTGAGTTTCATGGCGCACATTTTGGTTTTGAAGACAAATCTTACGAACAATGAGGTATTTTAAAAGCTTTAAACAGTCATTGAATGCACCGATAGGCGTACACAGCGCTACAAACAAAGAGCGTTGTTTCGGATAAGTGATTGAACAGTACGCAAATACCGAACCATTACAAGAAAGTTCTTCACACTTAAAAGACCAAAGCCGATTGCAATGACAACTGGACTTCATTGTTAACTTCATTGATCAATATTCCCATAGAATCAATGAGTCGTGAATCCGTTTCCTGAATGACAACTTCTGTGCAGCACAAATGGACCAGCGAATATATTGAAAATAAAAGTTGGAAATAGAAAATCAGTTTATATGATTAGAGAATATAATCCGTCTTCAATTTGTTGACTTCATTTTGCAGCAAGAGTTTACTGACTTGTCTTATCAATTCATAATATAAATGCATTAAGAAATTTGCATTTATAAAGCAACATATGCCTTTATCTTCAGTGCTCAAAACTCAATGAATTCTAAAAATACATTATTAAATAATTTCACTGATTGCAGAGATTATCCGGCAAAAGCTAAATTTACTTTTTTATACCTAGAAGCCGAATGAAACTTTCTCACTGATTTACCTATTAGTTCAGTTCGCAAAGATTGCCAAAATAAAACAAATTCCCGCGAGTTAGTTACTCGAATGTTAAATGCTTAAAGGAAATCAGACTTACAATTCATTTTATACTGAGAAAACGATAGAAAACTTGATCAATCGATTTGAACAGTACACATTCGCGGAAGAACATGTCCAAGAAATTTGCCACTCCTTGCATTCTTAAGGGTGACAAGAGTATTTCTTAAATTTATTTTTCCTTTTGCGCATTTTATCCTTCACATCGTTAAAAAAACTGAAATAAACTGATCTACGAGAACAGCTTTCAAGATTTTTATGCCGAACATCTTGCTTGCATAACACATTATCTCCTTTCGAGATAAAGGATAAAGTAAATTTGCAACTGAAAGACAATTTGGCTAGAACGCATAATGAGAAGCTGTTTATTAGCAAACACCATTCTCCGTGATATGATTTTAACTTCTTTGTTGTGGCGAAATTTCCAGACTAAAAAGTTATTTAGGCCGCCAGGTTCTATTGAATCCTAGCACACGAATCAGTGAGTGGTTTAAATTTCGACACGAAAACTTCACGAACCCTTACGCGGACTTTGTCGCCAAAAAAAATTAAAGATGTCTTTGTGCTCTTCATTGGTTGAAGCTTCCAAAAAAAAAAACGATATCAGATCATTTTCTTAGCGGAAGGAACTGTATTTTTGTACGCTTCTAGTTTCAAGTAATGACACAAATAGTTTGCAAATCCATTCAAGTGGAGAGAATTTAAAGCGCAGTTGTGTGTTTCGCGGTGAGAAGAATCTGTCAACTGGTTATCGCGACACCTGCTACTGACGACCAAATGAAATGATAAATGTTTTTCGACATGACACAGTAAGAATCCGTCAAGATAGGCTCTGTTTATTTCCTTTGATTTTGTCTGAATAGGCAAAGTAAGCGCGAACTCTTATTAATGTGGATCAGAGCTGACTACTTTATATGCAAATTGAGTCAAGACCCATGGGGAATGTCCATCGATAAAGTGAATCGACTCGAAGTCATAACAAACTGCAGTTGTACGGAAATTTTAAACGAAAAGCGAACCTGTAAAGTGAAATTTGTTGTTAGGGAAATCGTTTCTTCTGTGAGCGCGCGCCGACTGCCTTTCAGCGAACGAGCGCTAAAACTGTTCCAAAATGATGAAGCAATACGCGAACATAACCATAATTATGATAAAACATGTCATTTCTCTTTGCACTTACTCTTTAATCCTAGTCTGAAAATCGCCTCTATTCCCTCGCACAGTGGCGCTAGCAACACGTTGTCATCTCGTACAGGCTTCTTTAGGGAGCTTTCCAACCTCAGAACAACAGCTATGAAAAGAGAAAAAAAATCCAACTTCTCAGGATCAAAAATTCGGGCGGGAAATCTTCAGCGAAGCGATGCAGTCTTACTTTTGAGACTGTTGAGACGAATCTCTGAATGCAGAGTCGTCATCTGAGGATAAAGCCGTTGAAAAACGGAATGTTGTACAGTTTTCTCTTCCCAAGCGATCGTCACCTTACATTTTGGTTCGCATTTCCCGAGCACAATTCCCTACGCTCACATCGCAATCAACAAACTCATTATTTTCATTATACATGTCGATGGTCATTCGCTTGGAACGGCTTCATAAATAAGTAATCACCTTAATCCCATCTTAAGATCAACCAAGCATTCATCGTGCTTAACCGCACAGCAAATCAAAATTCAGTTAAATTGCAACGAGACATCTTCCCCCAGAAGCGCAAAAACGCGCGAATCGCCATAACTCAAACAAAAAAACTGGGCTAAAGTTACGATAGAGAAAATAGCCTTCAAAATTGTCAAGAACAAATATCTTTAGGGTGATATTTTCTTGTAGCAAAACCTTCAATTCACAAATTCATCACAAAGGGGGGTTTATCTATTAACGCCAAGCGTGAAATAGAATCAGTTCACGGAGATAATTACTGGGCCAAAACATTAACAGGCAAATTATCGCTGAATGTATGTGTACAGAGTTCTACTATTGACGCGTAAAAGGATAAGGACGTACTTTGCATTTGTACTAGGAAAATATATAGGAAAATATAAAGATCATCGTCTCTTAAAAAATATAAATAATGATAATAGTAATAAACATTGAAATCTTGAGGTAAGATGTTTTAAGCTTTCATTGTTAAATGGAAAATAACTAGCTGACGGCTGTTATTCCTAAACGCCTTCCTGTCTCCAAGGCAACGAATTTTTAAAGACCTGTTATCTGTCCCTTTCAGCCGGTGGGGCCTTGGCACGAGCAAAAGGTGGACCTGGCGACAAAAGCTTTGATTGGCTGGATTCTTGGATTAAGTTTTTGTCTGATTCAACGCTGGTTTCATCGCCGAAAATTGCAACTGGTTAATCTCCAACTAAAAGCACCTACAAACGTCTACAAAGTACAACAGATTTTAACAAGAGAGTTTAAAACAGAAGCGAAATCTGGCTAGAATGTGCAATAAAATGTTTCCGAATGTATATGAAATATCATATATTTTAACTGCGGAGAAAGATCTGAATTTATGGTTCATCATCGCAGTTATACACACAACTTGAGCAGGTGTAAAATTAAAGCCTGAAAAAAAATCAGACCTGAACGGGATTCGAACCCATGACCTCTGTGAGGTCTTTCTCCGCAGTTGTAATATATGATAATTCGTATATTCATTTACATTCTTCACTTTCTACGGGTATATTACGAACTCACAATGTGACCAGCTCCCAGATGGCTTGATAGCTCAGTCGGTAGAGCAGTGCACCGGTATCGCAGTGCCGATTTCTAACGATCCAGTCGTTAGAATTTCAAGAAATTTGGCAAAACAATAGTTCAGAAACCACGTGAATGATCTATCGCAAAAAATCTGAATTTTGACATCGGGAATTTTTACCAATATAGAACATATAGTGAAAACGATTTACGAAGAATTACGAAAATCGCCTATGTCAAAATTTTATTAAAACAGTGTTGACAGAAGGATTTAATGTCAATTCGTAGTGGGCAAATGATGAAAAAAATCTAACGACTGGATTTTTTTTAAATAAACAAAAACCATTTTTTAAGCCTTGTTTTTAACCAGCCCCGTTGCCATGGCAACAGCACACATCTTAGCCAAAATGCGAGAATAAAGTCTTGTGTGGTTAAACTTTACTCTTGCAAAAAACGGGCGCCAAAGCATAAATGGCTTAAAAGTAATGGTGAATTAGGCATAGGCTCTTGAAAACTGTGTTCGGCCACCTTAAATTGATGGAGCGCGTCAAAAATGGAAATAGAAATCTAAAGCGTAATTCCTAATTGTTTTAATTTAAATCTGACAGTCGTTCAATACTTTATCTAAATTCTCTTCACAGACACTTCGAAAAAGGAAAGAACCGGCCCCTAGAGCACGGTGCTGCGCTACTTAATCTCTACTAAACAATTAGATTATGAGCTCGAGATTTCTACCGCGCGATAGTTGACGAGGGCGCAGTCCGAGTTAACTATCACGCATAGAAATCGAGAGCGAATAATCTAATTGTTTTAGTATAAATCTACTAGTCGTTCAAAATTTGACAAAAATCATCTTCACAGACACTTCGAAAACGCCAAAAAGCGGCCGTCATTTTGTTAACAAGGGCACACTGCTACGCTACTCACTATCTATCACAGAATAGATAGTGGGTAGAGTAGCCAATCAGAGCGCGGCATTAGTGATAGAACGCTAGTAGATTTATACTAAAACAGAATAGATAGCGAGTAGCGGAGCCAATCAGAGAACAGCATTCGTTCTAAAGAGAAAGTGGATTAAACTAAACTCAATAGAAACACGGAACATCATCATCTATTTGGTTTAGAACATAGTAGAGGAAAAAAGGCTGCATAAATTACTAAATTGTCGAGCTGGCTTATTTAATAAGGTGCCTCTCCATAACACCCCTTTACGAGACCCACTTCGTGAGCCACGAAACTTTTTTCACAGGGGGGGGGGGGGACTTTATATCCTTGCAAGCAACCTTCGCCGTTCTATCAACATCGGCAAAAAACACGGACGCATTTTTTTTTCAGTCTAACGGTGTATCAGACAGGTGGATTTTATCTTTCGATAGCGTTTAATCAATTTTTACCGGGACAAATGCATTCGGATTTATTGTGGAATATACCTTAATTATTTCTTCCTTGACTATAGCGTTTCGATCAAACGCAAAACAGACTTCCTAAAGTGTATTTTCATTCCAATTAGTTGCGAACATCGGTGAGAATAGCGCGCGCACGGAAACATTTTGAGTCTAAGTTGCGCGCACGTTTATTACGAGTTTTTGAGAGTTTCAAGTGAGCACTTGTAGTGTATTTTAGAGTTAACAGTTTTACCAATTAAGAAGTGTTTTGGCCGATTACCGCTCTGTTTACTGCTCAAGAACAGTTATGCAGTTATTGTTATTGTGGTATAAACCTTCATCGTTAATCGTTTGATTGTCTTTCCATCAAATGCAAAACAGACTTCCTAAAGTGTATTTTCATTCAAATTGCCCATTTGATCGAAAGGAAACAAAGGAAGTCTTTCAAAGCATTTAAAAGTTTGCGTAACCTATTTGTGAATTCAGAAGTCAGAGCGAGAAATCCTCTCGACTTCTTTTGCGGTTGTGCAAAAACCCTTAGATTCCCTGATTCCGTGATGTTGCCGAGTCTGCTAGCTACGGTCGCAGAGTCAACCATCCTCTGTTTCATTTGTTTAGCGGCTCTGATCGGTAACTCCGGCTTATACATCATCGTTTACAAGAACAAAGATCTTCAGACGATCACCAACTTATACATTCTGAACATGGCCGCGGCAGACATCATGGTGTCAGTTCTAAGCATTCCGTTTACGGTAGTGACGGTCATTCAAGGACGCTGGCTCTTCGGTGACACAGCTTGTGTGGCGCTCGGCTTTTTCACCATTTTATCCTTCATTGCATCAGTGATGTCTCTTGGTATGATCGCCATCAACCGATATTTTTACATCGTTAAATGGAACACTTACAGAAAGACTTTCTCAAAGAAAAAAAGCTTGCTCTACGCTGCTGCAGTGTGGCTAGTCTCCATATCTTTGGCTTCCCCTCCACTTTTCGGCTGGGCAGAATACCGCTTCATTCCTGGAAAATCCTACTGTTTCGTTTACTGGCCCTCAAATGTGTACTTCATGTATTTCATGATCACAGTCTGCTTTTTCGGGCCTCTTTCCGTGATGGCTTTTTCGTATTACAACGTTTTGACATTTACAAAGACTTTGAAAAGGCGAATTGCGGTTTCTAGGAATTCCATCACACCATCGCCTCAACAAAACCAGCCTCATACTGCTGACAGAGCCTGTCTCCATGAGAACACAGCAGTAATAAAAACTCAGACAAGAAACAATCCAGAGAGCGAGCTACACTTTGACAAGACGGGAAGACTTCAGATAAACGGACAAAGCCATTGCAAACTGGATTTAAAATCGAAATCCGAAGTGTTTCAACTAACACCGGAAGAAACTAAGATGACAAACACAATTGTTCTCGTGGTCGCCCTGTTTGTTATTTGTTGGGCTCCATTTGCTATAACCATGTTTTTCGATGTGTATTATCCCAGGCCCTTGCCTCGCGCCGTGGATATCGCATCCTTGCTTCTTGGTTATCTGAACAGTATGTGTAATCCTATCCTGTATGGGTTGCGTAATTCAGCTTTCAAACGAGGATTTCTGGATCTGTACTCAAGATTCCTACCCAAACGGTACAGACCAGCACAAAACACCCTTATAGTGGTGAATTCTAAGTGACGTCGAAGCTGCAAATGTTGCGATTTATTTCTTCAAAAGTGTCTTGGAATTCTCTTGAAAATTTCTCTTAAAAGTTAAAACTCAACGAAACCTAATTAGAATGAAACACTTGCTCAAGATTAAGTTTCTGGTTATATATTAGACAAAGATAATTTTATGTAGAAATGCAGTTCTTTACGTAAGGAATTTATAAGGCGAAGAAATGCGAGGATGCGTTTCTCGGAAAACCCTGACACCTTGAAGAATTCTTTCCACCAACAGACACAATCGTCGATGATTATACAGCAGTTTGTATAACGATAAACGCCAATTTGTCCTCAAATACTTAATTCAACCAAGTCTTTATGTATAATGTAATTAAACAATAACAAATTTCCTCATTTATCGGGGTGTTAACGACGTAAAACTAAACTACTAATGAGGTAGGCATTATTTTCAAAATAAAGGTTGCTCTTAACTGGAAAACAAGTCAAACAATTTTAAGTGGAATGCGCGTATTAGGTGTCAAGTCAGGAGTACAGTGCAACCAAAGCCAAACGGCGTGCTCGTCATTCGCCAGAATAAGTTAACGGGTTGAATAATGTAAGGGTTTTCCCAAAGTCACAAACCAACAGAACGAGATGACGCTCACATTTACAATAGGCTACTTCGAATTGCCTTTTCAGTTGCCTCTGTGTCAAAACGAGTCTGCGTGCGAAACCATTCACACGAAAACGAGTTTCGCCAACGGGTTCATCAAGCTTAGTTTTTCACGGACTCATTTTGAAACAGAGGCACAAGGTAACTCGGAAATGGCGCATTCGCTTCACATAAATTGTTTTCGGTTGACAAGAGACTGGAAACTCTAAAATTTAGCAAATAAAAAGGAAATTCCGATTACCTCGGTATGTAGTCTATAATTTTCGAATAGATATCCCGGAAATTACTGTTCCATTTGACTCTTGAATAGCCTGCATAGCAAGCGTTTCCGTGGGGTTAGGGAGCAAAGAAAGTCAGAGAAACGGGAATTTCGGTGTTTTGCCCGCGCGAAAAATGGTGCGAGAGCCACCCCCACCACCCTCTTTCGTTTTTTGGCTCTCGCCCCAATTTTCGCGCGGGAAAAACACCGAAAATCTATATATAGTCTGATCTAACCCCGGGGGGAGGGGGGTAGAAAAATTTGGTAGGGATGTGCGGCCCCTATCCCAAAACCCTTACCCTCTTTATGAACAAAATCTGCAATTTTCCCTACCCTATTTATGACCTGACCAAAAATTTGATACCCTATTTATGACCTGACTCCTAGATCATTAGGGGAACGGCTTTTGTTACTGGCTTTATCTAGCCTGTGTAGCAGGCATTAAACGGGGCAGAGGAAGGCAAAGCACGGATGGGAGAAGGAGTGCGTGATGAAGAAGTAGCTTCTTAAAGAAAAATTAAATAGAACACTTAAGTGCAAAAATTGATACTATTTCTGACCAAAATGGCGCCAAAATGGCGCCCAAATGGCTAAAATCGATACCCAATTTATGACCAAATCGGCTGAAAAACCATACCCTTTATAGCCCATATAAGGGAGTATAGCCCATACCCTATATAGCCCATATAAGGGAGTATCCCCTGGGGATCTAACATGCAGACAGAATTGCACAAATGTTGTTAATGGTCTTACAAATCCTGCATGCCAAGATATGACAAGAATTTTCAGCGCTCATTTCAAGACAAACATGCGACTTGATTTGAAGTCTAACATTTGCTTGACATAGTGACAGAATTTATTTCATCATCAGCAAGACTACTAAACCACAGGGAAATCTAGAACTAGGACAGGCCCTGATGTCATCAAGTCAATAAGACTGTAACTCTGATGTATCTGAATTCAAAACTCTTGCAAACACCCAACCCCTCCCTCCTACCTTCTTACAAGTGCAACATATCTACTGCTTTTTCAGTATTAAATTACAAAAATTTAGAGAGAAAGCCACATCAGCTGTAGCTGGTCTTCACGCAGGTCCTCTATCCTGGTCAAATTGAAATTTGAAGATGTTGGTTTTCTTGGAAGGAGAAAAACTGAACCCGAAAAAAAAAAAAACCCTGGAGCAAGGTAGGAACCAACAACAAACTCAACCCAAATATGTCACTGGGCCACATTGGACGGCACCACTGTGCCATCTTTGCCCCTCATATTATATAGTATTGATTTAAAAGTAGCAGATGACTTACCTGTTTCCAATATAACACTACAACTGTTTGTTCAAAGATTGAATCAATGCAACAAGTCTTCAAGGATCTTCTGGTGTCCATGTGTTCCCAGATATTAATAATTATTATAGTCTTCAGTAGAAAGTCCATAAATTTGCTGACAAATAAATAAAAAAGAGATAGTCTTTCAGAATTTCACACAGTGCTAGCTTTGTAAGGTACCTTGTTGCCACCGAACACCATAGGCCAGATCGTCAGATTATCGTCCTTACAAGGAAACAGTAAGGTACTCATGATCAAAAACAACATTAAATTATATGGTAGATATAAAACAAGATTGAACAAAGGTATCTTTGTTTTCTAGTAACATGCATGGTTGGATCCTGGAGTGGACTCCCATATGAGATAGTCTGGGATGCTTGTCGCAAAGCTTGAGTTAAACCCCTAAGAGACTAATCTGGGTGTGGTTCAAATATAATACTTGAACCCTAAAAGATACCACTTACAATGGAATAGGCTTGCTAGTAGACCAGATGCAAGAGACTGGTTGAAATCTAGCCAAAAAAAAGAAAGAAGAGAATTTTTTTACTATTATATCTTCAAGTGCACCCAAAAAGGTACTGTCTTTGGCAGCTAAAATAAATGGAGTTTATGTTCCATATTTCATTCTGAAACCCCTAAGCGAGACAACAAGCATTCCTGATCTTTTCATATGAGTCCTAGGCCTCACCCGACTAGGGATGGGATTTTCTGGAAATACCAAGAGAAATCAATGGCTTGCCTGGTTATTCCAGTGCTAATGGTTAATTCTTTAGCTATTTGTCTTCAAAAGCATGATGTCAGTGACGCAGCTTCCTTAAAGACCAAGCCAAGATCTAAGCAAGCGGTTTAAGCCTGGGTATAAAGATATCGAGATCGTCTTATAAAACAGAAAAGTACCTGAGGCTGTGAAAAAGAAAACAATCTTGATCAGTGTGCACCAGGCTAGCTGCGCACAGATGGTTACAAGTTCTCCCGTTCCTTTTTCCTACCTCACCGTCTGTCTGTTTCTGTTTCACTTCAAAATAACCCGCCTTGGGAGCCGCCATGTCTCAATCGAGGCGAGACTGGGAACTAGGTCAGCAGTCTTTGGAGGTTACGATATCTTTTCTATGTATGATGCAATTTGGCTTCCATGAGGTTTCAAATCCCCCCTAGCCACATGCCCAGCAACGAAGTAAACTTTTTGCACATTATTTCCACCTAAATCGCGAATGAGAGTATTGTCTAGAATAATCAGGATTCAAATTCAAAGAAGATGTAAACTTATGGCTGTTTCACTGAGTACTAGTGCGAAAGCTTCCGCAAAAGTTTTTCTTCAAATACTTGGAACAGAAACTCGGGACACCACTCCGTCCTTGTTTCTTTTTGCTGATTCTCAGAGGTGTGATGATTTAAATATGGCTTGATTTACAGTTGGCATGTTTCATCGCTGTTTCTGCTCACTCTGTCACTATTTTTGTAAGGATACAAATGTTCCCTTAATTTTACTTATTCTTCTCCAAAGCTAAGCTTATGATTTTCAGTGAGGGCTATGAATTTGTTCTACCATGATCATAGGAACTCTAATTTATTCTAAGATATTTGTGAACTAATATATCTGCCTTCCAAGGAGAGTGATATTGGTAACTTTGCCAGTCCTAAAAAAAGGAATTTTATACAATCACATTTTATGGAAAAAAAAACACAGTCTATTTAAGTGTCAGAGTATTTAGCACTGTTGTGCTAATTGTGGACACTGTAAATAAGCAAAACAAATATTACAAATAGAACAGATATTTGTTAAGAATCCCAACTGGTAGGAGGCTGACCAGCTGGCTATTTAGCAAAGCGTGGAGGAGTTGAATTCGGGACCACTAAAGACAAATCTATCCAGTGGCAGGGAGCAGGATTTGAACCAGGGACCTCTGGCTTACAAATCCAGCACCCTAACCACTAGGCCACGCTTGCCTCCTCAAAAGAGTTTAGGGCTGGCATAAATTACCCACAGAGAGAGAGAGAGTAGTCAGTCATATACCGTGTACATGTAGTAAGTACAGAGGAAATATGCAGACTAGTTGCATTTTTATGGACTGCATTAAAATACAAAATAATTATTGTAAAATGAGGGTCTCTCAAAAACTAAGACCTACATGTAACACCCCCAAGAACCCGTCCCTGTAAATTGAGAGTTTTTAGACACAAAACATTTTATTATACAATCTCTGCAGTAGATGTATATTTATATAAAACTCGTTATACAATGCTTGTCTTTTTCAATGATAAAACTGTTGATTTTTTGTGGAGTATGGTACTTTTACACTAGCTATGTGTTTTCATTTATTTTAAAACTAAATTGTACAGAACAGTTCTAAACTGTACATTGCCTTAACTTTTTGAGCTTCAGAATTGATCAACATCAACTCCTAGAAAACTAGATCATGACTTTGTTACTCTCCCTAACTGTTTGCTTATTAATGCATTGATGTCATAAGGAGAGATTACATTTTGACCGCTTGTGAAAATTAACAAAACACTCAATTGTTAATGTACGATTATTTTGGAATGACTAACACTTATTACTACTGAATGCTACTGATTGTTAGTAAATACTTTGTTTCTTTTTTTATAAACAGATATCTTTTTAACTGTGGAGAGGGGACTCAAAGAATATTTAATCAACACAAACTCAGACTCACAAGAATAAACAACATTTTCTTCACAAGATTATGCTGGGAATACATTGGAGGATTGCCAGGAATGGCCATGACTCTTAGGGACAATGGCAAATCAGATATTGGCCTGCTTGGACCTAGCAACTTACCTCAGTTCATCCATGCCACAAGGTTCTTTCTTTTCCATGAAAGTTTGAAGTCTGATTGCACTGAATTCACAGGAAGAGAAGGAGAGAAATATGAGGATGAGAATTTGACAATATGGCCTGTTCTTTTAAGTGGTTAGTGCTTTTTTTATTATTTACAAGATTCATAATAATTATACAGTTTCTCACAAAGAAAGACTGAAGGCTGAAGATGTCAGAAATAGAGGGGAAGGTCGAGGTCGGGAGGGATATGAAGTAACTGTAAGAGAGGTATGAAACAAGTGGATGAAGAAATAGAGTTTTTTTAAGAAACAACTGTTTATTGATTTTTATAATATTATTTAATTTATTTTTTATCTTTAGTATTTGCTTCCATTGAAAAAAAGAATTCTGAGTACTCCTGAAGGAAGAACTCACTCGGAAATATCTGTCTTGGTCACTTCCTTGTCAAGCTTAACTCTTCCACTCCCATGGAGCATATCACATATTTATAGAATGCTCTTTTTAGACCCAAATACCACATATGTAATTTACTGTTTAAATGTATGTTCTTTTAAAGGGTAATCTCCCTTTGTGCAAAAGTCTTGCATTTACCACTAATAAGTAACTATTAATAATTTATTATATTATGCATATGTTGTAGTTAAAAATTAAATTCAGGTAAAAATTAAATTCCTTTGTCTCTCAACCCTACTCATTCATTGATTATGAATAATTAGGGTTAGAAGACAAAGGAAATTGAGAATCAAACTAGG